>Ga0099824_1003197_pt1 | contig 23948 bp, 14 predicted proteins | sample SiratrowhiteBW_FD_76837 | JGI IMG/M metagenome (GOLD analysis project Ga0099824, IMG submission 76837) | Root nodule microbial communities of legume samples collected from California, USA - Siratro white BW | ecosystem: Host-associated > Plants > Roots > Nodule | place: USA: California...
TATATATATATATATATACTTTCACTTAACACTGTTCTTTTGTCTCTGTCTGTATAAAAAAAAAAGGAAAGAAACATTTAACCACATATAATGATAGTATTTACTTACCCTCCACACTACAAGATTCATATTATTACATCAGTTGTTGAATAGATAAATACATGAACAGCAGCGTGATCAAGGACGACAATGAAGATGCATGCACATAAGTTCATTCATTTCAATCAAATAGGAGACAATAGAATAGTATAATATGTAAAGGGCAATATCATAAAAAATTACATTAGAGAACAGACCATTTTGGCTAATGGGGTGTGAGGCATGAAGAAAGCTATTGGAATATGGAGTGGTTTGTTGCTTCTGCTTCTGTCTTTGACGAGCTTTGTGATTCTGAAACCAGTAGAAGACATTTTTTCCTTGGATTTGACCATAAACACTGAGTCTAGAGGTAATCTCTTGTATCTGCTGAGTATTTGGAGTCCTCATTCCCTGTTGGTAAAGGTTCTCCAACATGGCTATTTGCTCTTTGGTAGGGTTCCACCTCGAATGAGTCCTACTTGGTGTTCTTCTTACTGAAGTGCGACGCTCCATCTTTTTCCTTCTTCTGTGATTGCTGTGATTCACAAATAGAAAGTATATGGAATATATAAGCTAGTATTAGTGGTAATATAGGAATTGTTTTATTAATTATTACTGTGACTCTTTGCATGGCTAGCTTCTGCAGCTAGCTGACATTCATTTTATGGAAGTAACATTAGTAGTTAGAGATATGATGAAGTCAAAGAAAATAGTTGGGAAAGGGAATATTTTTGGTGCAAACATCTCTGAAAACATGGTGAGTGGCGGCTGAGAGAGATGTAGGTTTCTCTCTTTTTTCTTAGAGAAAACAATCACGTTTCCTTTGGATTTGGTGCAATCGTGGGAGTGATTAAGATCAACATTGATTTATCTGTCTATTTCCGAAGCCATGGTGGCTTACATGACCTTGGAAACAATAGAAGAATTGAAAGGAAAGGAAAACCATATTGATTGGGCTGCAAGGTGCAGGTAAGGATTAGCTATGACATGCTTTGGGAATTGAAGTGGGATAAGAGGAAGCTGAAAAGTTTGTATATCAAACAAATAGAAAAGTAGGAGAGTAAATTAACCTGGTGTTTGGATTAAATTTATATATATGTACTTATATATTTCAGTTTTAAGGGTTTAGTTATGTTAAATGTTTTTAAATATATCATCACTTTCTGTTCTATCATAGAGGAAGATTACTTTTTGAAAAATTACCTTATTAAAAGATTACAATATACTTAACTTATAATTTAATAAAATGATGAATAAACAAGTCGCTAATTAGTGACAGGTTCATTTTTTTTTCTTTTCTTGTTTTCCTTGAAATAGGGACACAATTGGGGTGGAAGAGTAAAGAGCACAAAAATGCAAACATAGCATAAGTCTGCATTCTGCGCACTCCCATATATAGTTTCGTCTTTTTGCAAAGAATATGGGTTTTATTTGAATTTTATGGGGTGGGGAATGTAAAACCCCACAAAGTATGACCTTAAGGCCCAACTCATTACACTATATTTTTCCTCCTTCACATGTTTTTGTCATTTTTGTCATAGATGATAAAATTGAGGTTTTTGACATGCAAACTTTTTTTAATTTTTTTTTCTAAATTTTATGAATATATAAAAATAGTAAAAATAATATGTCCTAAGTCTAAAATAAAGTTAATTTTTAGGATTGCTTGAGAATTATTGAAGTTGTTATAAAAATTATTGAAATGCCTTTGATTAATTGCACAAGTTTAACTATAGAAAGAATTTATAAAAAAAAACAAATAAGAGATATTTTAAATGATGCATAATATTTTTTTATATTTTTTTAATATTATTAATTTAATTTACTTTAATTTATAATACTATACCTAAAAGTAATAAATAACAATTTTTTTTCTTTGACCAAACTTGGTCACAGTGTAAACATAGTCAGGTCAGGTCCTTCAGTTTTTGTCGTTTACCTTAAAAATTAGTTCAAGACTATAACAAGTTTTTTTCTTCATAACATAATTAATAATTAATTACACGGCAATTTAATTTTATTGCAACAGAGTTCCCAAAGTGTTGTTGAATATGTTTGGGTACTTATAAAAGTTTCATATTGTTTTGAAATTTAAGTGGTTTATATATACTTTCTTTTTTTAACTAAAATGTCTCATGTGACACTTTTAATTTAATTGGATAGTAATTATTATTATTATTATTATTATTATTATTATTATTATTATTATTATTATTATTATTATTATTATTATTATTATTGTTGTTGTTGTTATTATAGGTGTATTTTTTGAAAGAACATGTACAATTTTTATCATGTTTAAAATTTTGATATCTATTTGACCATATGGATTTTACAATTTTGCTGAATGTAGTCCGAAGAATTAAAAAATTAGCCATATTATTTTCAATAAATATAGATAAAATATAAAATAGTATGATACATTAAAATCTACATAATATATTATAATATTTTAAATATATTTTTAAGTTTTATAAACATTTTAGGGGTATATACTTATTAGAAATAAGTATTTAGAAATCCAAATATGAAAAAAGAAGGTCAAAGAGTGTTGTTTTACCACAAATTTACTCTTATAAAGAGAATTCTATAGGTAGGAAACTTATCTTTTAGGTCTTTTGAACTTTCTCTTTATTTTTTTTCACTCACTCTTTACTAAACTTTATCTCTCTCTTCTATTATTATTGGATATAACAGTAAATAACTATTGGATTAAGTAAATTAAAAACTCATATTACCACATTACCTAATTTTACTGTGATGTGAGAATTGTATAAATAAGTGAACTTACCTTTTAATTTGTAACATGTCTCTCAAACTCTCTCCATGTTCATGTGTTATCTTTTTTTTTTTTTTTTCACTTTATTACTCTCTCTTTACATGAGACTTTTCTCACCACTTTCTTCAATATAATAAAAAGGAATTTTATAAATAAGTAAACTATAATTTCTAAACTATTTTTTTCTTTTTATTAGAGCTTTCTTTCTTGTTAAATGAGACTTTTACTTTTGTTACCAGACTTTTTTTTTCATCACTTTGTATATTTGTTAAGATAAGGGAAAGCCAGAAATGATAATTATTTTTACTCTTTTTCTATTGTTATTATTGCATGTTTATTGGGTTCACTAATTATTTACTGTGATATATTCATGGAATTTTTGTTGAAAGTTTTAATGTTACATTGTCTAATTTCATTTTGAAAAAATGTTATAGAATAAGAAGAGATTGTGTCAAAAGTTTTATATAGATTTTTAAAGACAAATTCACTAATTTCTCAACCTAAAATTTGAATGAATTGTAGGTTGATAAAAGATTCATAACTTATGTTCTACTTCACTAATGTTAATTGTCTTATGAAGTAAACTTGAAGCTTTCACTTGTGACTTAAAACTATTAAAAAAATGTTTTTAAGTGAAAGAGTTATATAATCTTAAAAGTTGACATTCCTATTATGAAAAATTTCAGATGCAAAACTTAAAAAAATAATAATAATAAATTGTATCACTTGATAAAAAAATTGTCCAAATATAATTGTAGATTATAGAATGAGATTTAATAAGTTTTTAAAAGATAAGATTCAAAAAGGTTTAATGCAATTTATTAGTTTTAGTAAATTTTTTTCCAAATCTTCAACTTATTTTTGACATTTCACTAGTCCAAAATTTTCTTGAAACCATTTTAGTTGAAAGAAGATTAAAAATATTCAACTCCAACTTTTAATTCCCTCGTAAATCTCTTGAAAGGAACAGGTTATGTGTTTTAGAAGTTGATATTTTAGTTTACAAAAGTTCAAACAAGTAAAGTTTTTAAATCATATATTTTGAATAATAAGTAGTTTTTAAATATTATTGCATGAAGCTATATTTTTAAAACTTCCAATATATACTTTGTAGATTTTACATATTTTATTATTTTAAATAATAAAAAGTTAGAGTTAAAATCTAAAACTTGATATGAAAGGAGTTGACTTTAATCCATCTGTTGCTCAGTTCTATATATTGCATAATTTGATACTTAAAAAAATAATATTAAATCTATTATATTTTACATTATTTTAATTTCTGTAATTATGTAGTAATACTTTCTTTAATTTTTTAAAAGTAATTTAGAAAAATTAATTCTCATATATATATATACAGTGATTGATAATTTAATTTTTGTTATTAACCAGACTAAGGAAGATATGAAAGATGCATTTGAGAGAACAGTTTTATATAAATATTTTGAGAAGAGGTGATTAAAGAATTATATTGATGATTCATGTTAGTCATATAAGTGTATCAAATAATATTTTACAATTAAAGTAGTGTTAAGATTAATTTAGAATGTTAGCGTCTAAACATATTTTTTAATTTTAATTTCAAAATCAAGTTTGAAGATTTTATAAAAATTGGTTAACATCCATTATTAAAATCTATAAAAAAAATTATGGTTAATTTTTTTTTAATTTGATTTTGTTGAATTTCAAGACTATTTATAATCACAAAACAATACCTCATAAACATTCAAATTACGTATAACTAAATGAATTGATTCCTCATATTCAATTCAAATTAAAATTAGACTTATGAATTCAATAAAAAAAAAACTTAAATTACATAATTGGATTGCAAAGTAAATAATTAAAGGAGAAGAATGACTCAATTATAAAATGAAAACGAAAAACAAAATATGTTACATTTGTAAGTGTTCCAAATATTAAAAACTCTTGTAAATAAGTATGAAAAGTATAAACAAACTATGAATTTTAGCAAACAGTTTTGAAAAGTGCAGTAAAATGAAAAAATAAAATAAAATAAAATAACCAACTTGATAGTAAGTGACCGTACAAATTCCTATATATAATGTATAATGCCACAAAAGTCAATTCAAGGACAATGAAGAAAGTTTAATTAGTTTTAAGTTTATTTTTGACTTACTTGAATAGACTTGCATACTTTGTCGAGCAAAATAAATTTTGTTAAATAGATTATTTATTAAGTTAGTTATTATTATTTGGATTTAAATCCATTAATCAAATAAATATGTTATTCTGTTAATTGCAATTGTTGATAATCAGTTAAACTTATTCGATAAGTAAATTCTTCGTATAAAGCTTTTTGTCCATGTTTCTATCTTCATCTATCCCATCTATAAAAAATTAATTAAATATAAATAAAATATATACGTGATTTAAATCATTTATGACTAATTTACCAAAATTAAGTAAAGAATCAATAATTATGTACTACAGAAACAAATTAATTATGCTAAAAATGCCTATAAAATGTGTTCATTAAATAACCTCAAGCAAAATTTAGAATTAAAAAGAAATAAAAAGATGGTAAATATAATGAGACTACAAATTATATAAAACCAAGAATATTAAAGACTGTGAGTCTTTCAATCATGTGTCAAAATTATATTAAACTTTTTACCTAACTAAAAACAAATAAAGTTTTTTCTATTATAATTCTGATTCTAACAACTCAATTGTAAATAAAGAAAATTAAATGTCATTAAATTGACACTCTTAAAGAATAAAGTCACTCAAACTTACTATATGTATAAGGATGTGTTTATACCTACATTCTTGAAAATGGAAATAATCATACATTTGATAAGATTATAATTCATGTATTGAACTCAATGCAAAAAATAAATCAAAAGTTCTTTTATTGGATTGCAAAAAGATCGACGTAAAAATTATGATATGTATAAAGGATACTAAATTAAAGAATCAACGAGTTAATTAAATAATAAAATAATAAATATTGAACAAGTGCGGAGTTAAAAACACGATATTTTTCTTCCACTTCTCTTTTGTTTGCTTCGTTATTTATTTATTTTTATCTCTACAACAAATTTATTCGGTGAATGGAATTTCTTGAATAGTTATGCAAAAAATGTATATTTTCTTCTTTATTTTAAGTTTTTTTTTTTTTTTCATAATCTGCTCATTAAGGTGTAATTCGTTGAGTGAATCAACTCATTTAATATTAATTTTCAAAATAATTTTAATTCTTCTCTGAACTTATTAATTTAGGTTTTTCAGTTTTTTTTTTTTACTTCATTAACAGGTACTGTTTTCAAATTAAAGAAAAAAAAAGGATATTTGAAAATTGCCTCGAACAATTTGCTTAATAAAATTATTCAAATGGTAGGTCAATTCGACCATAGTTCGGAAGGAAAAAAAATTAATCATATCATAAAATTGCATAAAAGGAGTTTCAATCCTAAGAATCAAATAGAGTTTTAGAATTTCAAATATCAATGTAGGGATAAATTTGTGATAAACTTTCTTTAAGCATTTATAAACAAATTAAATCAAATTCATCATAAAAAAAAACTTATTCTTATTCGGAAGATAATCTATGCAATAAAACAACAACTCTTAAGGTAACTTAAAAATAAATAAAAAATATGATATAAACTACAATAAATATTCTAAAAACAACATATACTCGTCTAAAATGCTAAAACAAAGCAACAACATTGCATAATTAAGTTATGTATATGGAAACCTACTACCCCTCATCTGAAACTTACATTTTCCTCAATATAAACAAAACAAAATTAGTACAAGTTAAGAAAAATAGCAAAAAGACAACAAATATAAATGAAAGAAAAAACAATAATAAAAAAATAAAAGAAAATATGTCTACACTTGAAAATTAAAATAAATAATATTAATAATTCAGACAATATTCAAGAAAATAAGGTCAAAATAAAAATATAATAATATTTCAATGTGACCATTTTACTCAATTTATTTTCTTTAAATCTGCATTATGTGATATATCTTCAAAACTATCCCACAAAAATAAAAAAGATAAATTATTTATGTGAGATGTTTTTCATTAAATGAAGTAAAAAACGTATGAACTATAATAATTTTTAATATAAAAATATATTTACTCAATTCATGAAATATAATATAGAAAAAAAAAGTTATTTAGAGTTCAATTTTTAGTTATCAAATGGAATGGTTATTAATTGTGACCAAAATAGTTATCAAATTAAATATTTTGATTGCTAAATAACTACAAAGTAAAAATAATAATTAAATTTAGTGACCAATTAAGTCTATAATTGGTATCTAACATTAGATACAAAAGTTTTATTAATCTATCTCATTAGATTCTAAATTAGTGTCTAACTTAATTAGATACCAATTTATAATCTAATGACATAGGTCAATAAAACTTTGGTATCTAAGGTTAGATACCAATTATTTGACTTAATTGATTACTAAATTCAATCTATTACTTATATTTTGTAGTTATTTAACAATTAAAATATAATTCGATGACTATTTTGGTCACAATTAACAACCATTTAATTTAATAACTAAAAATTAGTCTCTAAGTAACTTTTTTCTTGTAGTGTATATTTAAAATAAATGATTTAAAAAAACTAAAAATGTACAAAATTGATTAAAAGACCAAAGAAAATTTTAATTTTTTATAATTTATCTCATTTTTTTCTACTTGCTTTCCAATAAAAAAGTCTATTAAAAAATTTCTTGTTCTATGTTTTTTCATATCCAAACGTATCATCGTAAATGTAATAATAGTCTATTGTTATTGCACAAACAGTGTAGTCCATTACGAGGAGAGACTATTATTTTGGGTGTGCCTCTAAGCAACCAAAACCAAAATGGTCCCACATTGGATTCACAAATCTAATCAAAAGTACCTCTTACACAAAAGTCTACTACTAGACTCTGCCCACAATTCTTCTTTTATTTAGGTGGATTTTATCTTGTCATCATGTTTTTTCAAATATTTTTACATTATTTGTTCCAAAGATTATTTTTTAAAACTATAAAAAAATATTATTTTATTCTTAATATCGAAATTCTTAAACTTTGAAAATCTTTTCATATCACATCAAAATAGTTTTTTGTTAAACCTAAATCTTAAGACTTTAACCATCATTATGACACTATTATGTACTTTTAAACCCAACATCAAAAGCATTAACCTCTCCTTTTCTCTCTCTCTCTCTCTCTATCTATCTCTCTCTATATATAAACAAATAAAAGAATACATAAAACAACTTCTTACTCAATAAACTTCTAAATTTAGTTAATTATATTAAGTGTTCAATAAATAAATAATAATATTTTGTTATATAAGGTCATGATTATTTTAATTTTAAAATAACTTAAAAAAGTAAATATGTATAGAATGTAGTTATCTAAAATTAGAAATTTATTTCAATATGTAAGAGTATATATTTGTTGTGAATTTTATATTTATTAGTTTTCAAATAGCTAATTTTATTAAATACTTTTGAGTTTACAAACTATTTATAAGATTTCAATTTTTAACCAGTAATTTGTAGATTAACTTATTGTCTAATCATATTAAAAGTTTAATTTCAAATTATTATACTAAACTGGTTATCTAATAAGTCCAATTGGATATCGGTCTCCATCTCGATTTTGTGAACCCTCAAAACTAGTTTTCCAAAAAATCAGTATATCCTAGTTTAGTAGCAATGATCTAAAATCAAACAAATCAAGGATATTGAGATGATTGATAACTATAACAATTATAATTATTTGAATTTTTTATTCGATCAACGTGTATCGATCACAAAATTAGGCAAATCGTATAAGGTGAAAAATATGTATCAAGTTGGTGTAAGTCCATGACGAGATTGTGAAATTCTAAGGAAAAGTTTGTTTTTTGTTTTTTATTTTGTTTTACGTAAATTCATAGGAAAAGTAAAATCTACATTTGTTTACATTAGTTTATGTTTTTCATATACTAAGTAAAATGACAACCAATGTCCGACCTATATAAATGTAATTTCTACAACGTTAGAATGCGGAAATAACATTTTCGATATTTTCTTTAAATTAAAAATAATATTTAATAAACATGTATTTTTTAGTGTAATTATTTTACAAGATTAAAGCAATTATAATTTTAAAAGAGGGAAGTGTAAACCACCTTTTCTTTCCTTTGTGTCTGGTTTTTCATATAATTGTTGTCTCTCTCTCACTACATATATAATAAGGTTTCTAACTATCATATTTACGTTACAGAAATACCATACTATAAATACAATTCAACTCTCGCCGTTTCCTACTTCTCTCTTCTCTGTCTTGTTTTTTCTTTTCCTTCTCAATCTCACAACGCAACCCATCCCTTCAACTCTCTCTCTTCTCCCTTTCGTTGATGGCGTCCCAAGCAAGCCTCCTCCTTCAGAAGCAGCTCAAAGGTGTCTTTCCCTGCACCCTCCCTCATCCAATCCCTTCTTCTTCCTTCCTCTATTGCCTGTTTCATTTCTTTGCGTGGATTCTCCGCGGCCTTCTCATCGATCTTTATTTTGTTTCCAGATCTCTGCAAGAACCCCGTTGATGGATTTTCCGCCGGTTTGGTCGACGAAACCAACATTTTTGAATGGAGCGTCACTGTAATTGGGCCTCCCGATACTCTCTAGTAAGCTCTGTTTAGTAAATGAATAACCTTTTCTTTCACACCAATCTTCGCGATTTCCAGTTTTTTTTTTTTTTTTCGGATTTTAGATTCCCTTTGCTTGTGCAGTGATGATTTATTTGCTTCTGCGTTCTGGGGTTTTGGGTTTCCCCCTAAAGATCGCCTCTTTAATTGTACTTATTTGTGGGGTGGGTGTTCTTCAGAATTTTGGCGAATTTTTCTTTCTCTGCCCTATTCGTGACGAATCCAATCCATCAAGGCGGTTCTTGCATGTGCCTTTTTTGTTGCTTCTTTTTTTAATTCTCAAGATTATAGTTGATATTCGGAGGCTTGATGAAAATAATATATATTTTGTTTGCTGCAAAAGATGACACTTTCCTGATTTGGTTTGTTCTTGGCTGGGTTCATTTGGTTGTACTTGTTTTAAGAAATTATTTGAGTCAATACTTTACTTTCCCTTATTGGATTGGCTTCACTAGTTATTATCTCATTTTGTTTCTATGGTCTTTTATAGCATTTGAGTTTTTAGTTTTACTGACTACTGGCTTTCTTGTTTTGTCAATTTTTTAATTTTGTGTAGTGAGGGAGGATTTTTCAATGCCATTATGAGCTTTCCACCCAACTACCCAAATAGTCCGCCATCAGTGAAATTTACCTCTGAGATATGGCATCCCAATGGTTAGTTTGACTCATTTTTATTTTTTTTATCTTGCTTTCTTTAATGCATGAAATTTAAAGATGTTCAAATTGCAGTTTATCCTGATGGGCGAGTTTGCATATCAATTCTTCATCCTCCTGGTGACGATCCGAATGGTTATGAGCTTGCAAGTGAGCGTTGGACACCTGTCCATACAGTATGTACAAAAAAAAAGCCATAGATTTAATTAATTATTTATTTTAATAATGAGAACTATGCCTTATAATCAACTGGTGACTCTGCTTTGAATTGCTTGGTAAATTGATTTAGTGCTAGAAATGGGAGATGATTTGGTATCCCTTCCTCATGCTTTTGTTTGATAATCAAGTTAAAACATGTTAAGGCCCTCCACAAACTATATGATGCACTTGTGAATATATTCCTCCTGCAGTTCAGTGAAGTCATTCCATCAAATTTTGAGCCGCAAGACATTCTTAACAAATACGAGAAGATAGATTTTCAATCTTTTCTTTTCATAAATGATACAGACATACACTATATATTAATAAGTGCAATTCAGTGTCCTTAATGTTGTGGATTAGTGTAGTCTAACATTAGTTGCTCTAGCATGTGTGATCTATATAGGTTATATCTACTACGTGCGCACTTGGCAAGATATATAGCAAGTTTAGCTGCGTATCTACCTGCTGTGTGATCCACATTTACTGTGATGCCACTGATATAATGTAACTCATATATGGCGGAAACTATCTGTCTCAGTTATATTATATACTAGGCTTCATCTTGTGGTGGTTCCTCTGTTCTCTTTATACACATAATCTTGATTAGACCATCTTTTATACTGTATTGTACTCTCAGCATTGCATTAATGATAGTTCACATAGTCATCCTAGGATAGAGCTCTCCATACCTTGCGCTTTCAATGAGAAGGAAACTATTAGTCTACTACTAGATGTTAAAATTTCAACTTTCTGAAAGATAACTCGCTCTTGTCAGTCTCTGAATAAAGATCAAATATTGAAAGGCTCATGAGTGGTAGTGTTCAGACTTTTGGTTTTTGAGTTTGCAATGGATCATGGAATAAAAGCCGTAAAGGAAAAAAAAAATCTAAGGGTGAATCAGGACTTTCCGATACTATTTATCAAATAGAAATAACTAATTTATGGTAACAAATATTTATCCCTAAAGCTAATTTGGAGTGTTAAAATTTTCAAGGTTACTTTGCCTCTAATAATTTTGCTGGTTTTTATTGCTTGTTGCAAAATGTATGCCACTTCTGGTCCACTACTAGTGGTTTGACACACTACTTGTAAATCTATTTAAAACCTGCTTATGAATTAATATTATGTATTCCAACTTGCAGGTAGAAAGTATAGTATTAAGTATCATTTCGATGCTTTCTAGTCCTAATGATGAATCTCCTGCAAATGTTGAAGCTGCGGTAAGTTTGACCATTTATTTTATTTCTGCATTGTTTGCCTTAGTCATACTTTGTGGCACTTATTTGCATCGTAGAGAAGAAAAGGTAAACTGACAATTATTTTAATTATTTCAGCGCTTTTTTCCCTAAGGTTATGTATTTGATGTGTGGTGGAGAAATTCTGAGTTAAGTTGGTACTTGAGCAGATAGCTAGTGTTATGAAGGGTGAGACGGGGGATTGCAAATAATACAAACATAGTGTAATTCTTCTATTAACATTTAGAAAACAAAGTGAGACATATTTAGTATGGATGAATTTCACGAGTGTGGAAAAATAATATTAATAGGATGGTTTAATTGGGACATGTGTTGTGAGGGAAGTAGCCGTACTCAAATTGCTGATTGAAGAAAAACCTGGAACTTTAATAAGCAGAGTTATGAAGCACAGAAACAAACAAAAGCATGAGAGTGCTTGTTTTAGTATTATTTCACCAGGCTTGGTAATGTTGCTAGTATGGGTAGGTTTTTGCTCAACTCAACCCTGCCCCATCTTTCAAGATAACATTAAATACCCTATGGGTACATCTACTTTAATGGTGATACTGGACCATTCCCACCAGAAAATATTGGAACATGTACATTATATCCCCACCCTCCTACCTCACATTTATGGATATTATGAAGAAATTCCTGGAAGAATATTTAAATATACCAAATAATTAATCCATCATTTTGTAATTTTGAGATATGTGTTGTACTATTAAAATTACGTTTTGCAGGGAGATGTAGCTTAATATAAATTAACAATGTCTTCAGAAGTAGCATGACTAGGCATGATACTAACTTTCATGAGGGGTTTGGGTTTGCGTGGCTGGAGAAGGTGGGGAACACCCACTGGGCTGCCCTTGTCTTCTTAACCTTTGGCACTAATTTACACTCACCCTTCCTTATGACATGATGTCTGACAAAACTAGTACCTGATTGACTTTCTTGATGTGTCCCCTTTGACTCAATAAAAGCATGTGGAATTATCCATGTCTGATGTTGCTGGGTTCTAAGGTGTAAGGGTTCTTATTTCTTCTGTTAGTTGGTTGTTCCTTTCATGAACTTGTGCTGTGTTAGGTAGTAATATTCATTTTCCAATAAAATATGTGGTATCATTTGTTTGAGTACTTTGAATTGAGAATTTATCACATTAACCTTTAGTTATGTGTTTCCTAAGATGTTTTACTGATTAGTTAAAGATCATGTCATGATCTCGTGTTGCAGAAAGAGTGGAGAGACAGGAGAGATGAATTTAAGAAAAAAGTAAGCCGTTGCGTGCGGAAGTCACAAGAAATGTTGTGATTTACAGCTTAATTCTCATGCTGCTTTTGTGAACTAATGTATGCATTGGCTCACATGTTACTGTTGATCAGAGTAGACTGTCATGTCTTGGAAAAACAAACTGTATTCTAAGTGCTTGGTCACAGTTTTATGAGAAATTTAGTTTGTTCATTTGCATGACCTTATTGTTCAAATTATAATTAGGTGCCAAGTTTTGCCTTCTGCTTAATGTTGTGAGTGTGGATGTTCCTGCATTCTGAATTTTGCATTGCTTTCTGTTATATTCTTCTTACCTGTTTATTATAAATATAATAATTGTTTTATAAAATTTGAACAAAAAATCATTTTTAAATTCATCTCGATAAACCTATAATTATTTTATGAAAAATACATAGCTCTGAATTTCCATTGCAATTTGGAACACATGCATAATGAATAATCTGCACATATCAAAATGTTAATAATCTTCTCAACATGCTGACATTTTTAACTTATTTTTTATTTTCTATTAAAATATTATGCCCATATTTTATCATTATTTTGTACAAACTCAAACGTGTAGATTTAATAAATTAATTCCTTATACTAAATGTGTTATCCTTTTTGACATGAAAATATTTTTATTCATGTAATCACTTTATATTATCTAATAATAAAGAAAAAGTGAAGATTGGAAGACAAATGCTCGCACCACTCACTACTTACTTTATGCTACTCTAAAGAATTTCTTATTTATTTATTTATTGGGACAATTAGGAAAATATTGAAAATGCATTTTCTTTACTCTATTTTATCTGTAAGTTTATTAGTTAAATTTATTTTATAATATTTAGTCACAATTGTGTATCTGTAAGTTTTATAATATTGTTTGCTTTTAATTTTTGTTATCTTGAATAATTTGTATTTTATTTAACCTTTTGATCATTTTTTTGTATAATTTTTTTTTTAGAAAATAAACTAAACAAAACAAACGGTACATTATCTCATATATTTAACGCACCTTAAACTTTTTTTACTTGAAATTATTTTTTTAATTTTTTAAACGTTTTGTAACTCGCAACATTTGTATTATTCTTATAGTTTTGTTATCTTAGAGAATTTTAACGCGAATAATTTAAATTTTATTTAACTTTTTATATCATGTGCTGAAGCAAATGAACTAAATAAAGGAAAAGGACAACAATTAGGATATTTTTTAATTTACATTACTTATGCTTCATTTTATCTGTAATTAGTTTCATGAAATTATTATTTTTAATTTATTTACTCATAATTCCTTAACTTGTAAAATTTGTATTTTTGTTAACTTGAAGAATTTTGTCATTCTTTTGTGTCATGTCTTGGAGTAAATGAACTAAATCAAGGAAAATGACAACACCTAGAAAGTCTTTGATTGTACATTATCTTTTCCACTTCACCTTATCTATAAATTTGTTATTCGAAACTATTTTTAAATTTATTTACTCAAAATTATGTAACTGATAGAATTAGTATTTTTTTAGCTTGTAAGTTTGATACTTGAAGAATTTTCAATCTATTTAACTTTTTAACTATTATTTTATATCATTTTTTTTGGAGGAGATGAATTAAACCAAACTAATGTGACAATAGCTACGACTTGTTTGAAGCTACATTATATATATATATGTATGTATGTATATTATTTAAACTTATCTAATTTTGTACATGATTTTTTTTAATTGTTTTTTTTTTACCGAAAACTCAGTAACTGACATTATTTATATTTTTTTATCTTATAATTTTGTTATCGAAAGAATTTTCATTTTATTTAACTTTATGACTATTCTTCTTATTCATCAATAATATTGTATCCCATAATGTAAAACACTATATTAGATTAATTATTTTTCAAACAATTCCTCCTTTTGTTTCTTTTTACTTCACCAATTGAGTGTCCACAAATATCAACTTCTGTAACTATCACCTTTACATCACTCTAGACTCTTCAACTTAATCTAATTTATTTACTTGAAATATGTTTTCAGTTTGTTGATTATGAAATTATTAGAGAATTAGAAAATATTTGATTTTGATGATGTAATATGTGCTAAAATAAGTGTTATTTCTTTTCTGTGTAAATGATTTTCACTACATGCATTATATTAGGTGTCCTAAGTAGATTTAATGAGTTTGATATATTTACTTCATACTTGAGCACTTATGATTTTTCAAAATAATTTTTAAAACCAATCCGGCACCATTTAATTGATTTAATAATAATATAACTCTGATCATTTAAAGAGGCTCATAATTGAGAAAATTCTCAGTCTTACAACAATTAATTATTATTTAAAGATTTTTTCACATATTTCTCATGTAGGTAAGTAATCGAATCGATTATCACTTAAAATAATCAACTTAATTACTTTTATAGATTTCTGAATATGATTAATTATCATAAATAATAATTGATTACATCTGTTTTTCCAAGTACATGTATGAGTATTTCTTTACAAAATCAAAATTAAGAGCTATTTTTACAAATTCACATTTACCAAAAGCAATTCTCTAGTTATTCAATATTCTCTCTCGGAAACATCTGTTGAGCTTCATGTTTAGATTACATCTTTTTAATTCATTTTCCTTAATAGTTTATTTGGTTACTGTACCTAGGTTTGGTGTCTTAGTGTAGTATGTTTCTACACTTAGTATTGTTTCTTGTTAGATTTTACGGGGTTGAATAGTGTTTATGAAACACTTTAAAAATTTCCTAACAATAACTCTATTAGACATTCTAGGACGTCGTCTAATAATTTTTAAAACAAGTTTACAATATTTTTAAAAATGTCTAAAGTAAAAATCAAAAGCAATTGACTTATATAATAGAAATTGACAATTAATATGTTGGTTTATACTCATTTAACTTGACCTAAATTCACCTTTATTAAATTGCAAATGGTTCAACTCATCAATCTTCTTAATTAAAATATTATCATTGTCACAATTTTACAAAGAATAGTAATTCATTATTTTTCTTCTAAAATTAAACAAATAATTAATGTCACTTTTAACTAATTACACAAAATTACTTTCACTTTTATATTAACAAAAGTTAACTATGCGAGTGAAGGAATCTTATCTTTTCTACTTCACTTTATCTATATTTTTTTTTCTTGAAATTATTTATCCATTCTATTTGTAATTTTATTAGTTCACTTGTAATTTATTTATTTTTAATTATTTTACTTACTACTTTTATTTTCTAATGAGTTTAAGTAGATTTTTTTTTAGTATTATGATATATCTATATTTTGAAGAAAAAGCACTAAATCAAATAAAGATATATTATTTGGGATTCTCATCATGTCAAGGTACGTCTCTATTACTTTTATTTACACTTCACATCGTGATAATGTATATAATATTACAACTTTCACAATCATAACGTATTAAATTTGTAACTTATGTTAATGTGTAAAAACATTATGAATTAGTTGTGAAAAATTATGAATTAATTAAACGAACATCTTTGTAATTGAATTAGTTCAAGACTAAAGTTAGATACATGTAAGTGTTGCCATCTTCTTATAATAAAAACGACTTCATTTGACTTAAGTAATGACTATAATTTTTATAGAACCTGTAATAGGCATTGAAATGGAGAATATAACTATTTCTTATGTTTACTAAGCAGCAATTCATTGCTATCATTTCCAGTACAAAATTCAAAGTTATTTCTTTTCCTTTGTTATTTCTTAATTGTATTTACTCATATATTTTACTAATAAAATTATTTTTACAAGAATAGTTATAGCAATAAAAGAATCAATAATACCTAAATTTATTTTTATTAGAATTTTGTATTTTTTTTTCTCCTTTTTATCAAATCTTTTTAACTTTTTTTTACTCACACTTCATTATGATATATGGATTGATAGTAATTAACCCGTACATTTCACATAAAATTTATTATTATGGATATGGTTTACATAACCTAATTGTTTAAAATTTTTGGTTTGAGGTTTGAGAATTAGAAACTGAAAACAATCCATATTCTCTATTTTATTTATTTTTCATTTTATTAAGGAGAAAGGAATTGTACAATTAGGTAACATCTTTATTGTTCATTATAAATATTGGCACAATTTAATAATTAAAAAAATACCAAGTACATTTCCTGGATAATAAAACTATTCTTAATAAATACATAGCTTTGAATTTTCATTATGAATGGGAACATAGCACATGACAACTCTTACCATCTAACCTCCATAAGAGACTACCACATTCCCAACTCCACCAAATTGAATGTAAGTACTACTTTTCAAGAGCATTTAAGGTGTTAAAAAATTAAATTCAAATTATTTCCATAGACAATTTTGGATTGTATAATTTTTAAATATATTTTAGATTATAATTTTTTTAAATTATAAAATATATTTGACAATCTATAAATATATTTGGAATTATATAATTTATGACATTTTTAAGTTCTGAACTGTATAATTTTGAAATATATTTTAGATTACTAATTTAAAAGTTCAAAAATATTTCTTTAGTTTCAGATTATACAATTCATCTTATGTTTTAAAGATTAAAAGTGTATTTCAATTATTTAATTTAAAATATATTTTTGAATTGTATAATTAAAAATCTCACCTAACAATTTATTAGATTTTAATAACATGACCCCTGAAGTACCTAGGGAGTGGAGAAAGAAATGACCAGGAATGGTGCAGAAAATATAGGGAGTAGAGAAAGGAGTCATTCTTTCTACACCTCCATATTGACTTCCTAACCTCTATAATTTTAACATATTCCTATTTTAATCTTGAAAAGAGACAAAAATAACCATCATTATAGTAATTGGAATTTTTTTTCATTTTGCGAGTTACATAAACCGCAATACAATTAAAAAATAAATACATTGTGAATTGTACAACCCGCAATTTCATGTTCTGCACCTTTCATATTGCGGGTTGTACAACCCACAATATAAAACTTTTTTAATACATTGCGGGTTGTATAACCTACAATACAAAAAATTTATATTGTAGTTTATACAAAAAATGTTACTGTAGTGTAGTGGTAATTATCACATTATTTTTAGAAAGCTAAAAATGGGAATATGTTTAAATTATGGAGGTGCAGGAAGAATCAGTCTACAGAAAGAAAGGACCAGAATTGGTGCAGACATTAGGCCCAATAGCCTATGTCAAGCCCCCTAAAAGGTCCAATTGCAGAAAAACGAAAACCTGTTAAGGTCCCTCCATTTCTAAACCACCATTCTTGGGGTTCTTTGACTCTGCCTGACCAAGGAAGCTTCTATACATAACCATGGATTCTCTCAACATGCAATTCTATCTCAGGTCAAGTTTTCCAACTTATTTTTCATTATATAATGTTACCGCTTCCATTTATTCGAATAATTTTAGTGCACTTTGTCTCAGTGGAGTTTGATAATTGTTTGGGTGAAGTGTTGATTTTGTATCCCAAGTGCTGATAATAGTTTGAATTGCATAAGATATTGACATCATTGTTATCTTGCGGGTATGATAGAATGGATAGGAAGAAGTTGTTGGTAATAGAATTATCTGTTTTGATCACTGTATTTACTATTTGAAAGATGATGTACCTGATGTACACACTGTGTTCGGACCAAATAGAAGTGAAACATTTACACTTTTGATGTGTTGGATTTGCTGAAGTTTTAGGAAGGAACCGTTCTGTTAGGATAACCCCTCTCCTCTAGATATTGATTATAAGCTACTATGAACAATAAAATAAGCTTATTAAGTTAATATAAACAACTATTTTGTGATTAGTTGTTATTTAGTTACTTCCACAGCCAAGATGTGGGCTTCGAAATATTATTTTATGATTGTTTATTAGATTAATCCATGATGATACATGTAGAAGACATTTTCATTTCGTATTGATTCTTGTATTTTAAAAAATTCATTTGTTGTACCAGATAAACTTGTCTGCCATCTTTACATAGGAGAACCTGTGGATTATTCTGACTGAGCAAGATCCATAGACCTGGCAGTATCATGACTGGGGATAAAGCATACAAAAATCAGCTAATTGAATCTCACCCTAAAAGTTTTGTTAAGAGAAACCATGAATATCTCATTTTGCTACTCCGTGGCCCCTTTGGAAGCAGTGTTGTGGGTCGTATCACGTTTTTTTTACTTAAAGTTGCTGCTTTAGATATCATAAGGAGGTTTTCCAAGAGCAGATGTCCATGGGTATGGCGAGGCCTTGAGGCTCTACAAATCGTGTGTTATCCACCTTTTAAATGGATTCAGCGGTGGGCACCCTTCAAGGGTTTGGTTGACAACATGCAGGTTCGTTACATAAATTTGTGAACTTTGTATCAAAAGTATATTTGAATAACATTTTATTGGAGATAGCACGATATTTTCTAAAAGTCATTTTCAATGTATCACCAGAAAAATTTAGGAACGTCGTTTATTTCATATCGATCTAATCTAATATGCCAAATTGAGAATGAGTATATCTCAGGATGCATGTACCATACTGACCTGAAAAATGTGTTAGTTGGGAAAATCTTTGAATGTTTAAGAAATTGGTAAGAGCGAAAAGGGAAAGGCCAATATGTCTCTCCATTTTACCTATTTAATGAAGAAGGGAAGGAAGATATTAATGTTTGAATAATATTGATGAAAATACTACTATACTTCCCCTGCTCCCTTTTATCATCTTGGTTGAGGATCAAATTGATTGAAAACTTCTCTTGTTGATGTTTGTGCTATGTCCTTTATATTTTCTGAAGGCACCAAGTTTAGCTATATTCATGAAAGCAGATAGCTAATAAATCTCTCTTCTATCAGGTCCTATCAAGACCCTTGCTAGCCCTTTCAATTGCAACATTGTTTTCTGATCAGTCAAATGCAATGTTGTTTTCTGATAAATCAAAATGTAGTGATAAAACGTCAGATTATAGCTCAGAAGATGCAGCAGTATACTCTGAAATATCTCCTTTAGAGGTTGATTTGAATACAAGGTATGTGAACACCATCTACTGAATATAGTGCTACTGGATTTTCTTTCAGGAGAAACTTGAGATTAATTGTGGGGTTTTTACTATCTTGATAATTTTGCTCTACGTTCAAGCTTCTTCACTTTATTGCATTTTGCAGCCAGTGTTTGACAAATCCTAAAAATTTAGAATCTGAGGAGTGGTTGACTCAACTCAATCAGGAGCTTGAAAATCAAGGACTTAGTTTACCAGAAAGGTATTTTATCGTTCCCGTGCATTCACGATGTAGAATCCTAAACATGATGTGATTGTGCCATTATAGAAGAATACCATGATGTGATGCTACCAAATTTTCTGTTTCAAACTAGGCTACTAGGTTATGATTATGTGATTTAAAATGACGATGTAGACTTACCAATTTTTTCTGTTAGCAGAAATGAGAAACGCAGCATTAATAATTTATTCACAATTGCATTGTCTCATCATGGAGTTGTATTTGCTGAGATTTTGAGTAAAATTTGATTTTATCACATCCCCTACTCGATTTTGAACTCATTTTCATATTAAAATATTTTTGAAACGCTAAGCAGGTAAAAAAATCAGGGTCAGGTACTTGTAAGATTGCAATAGCATATTCACTACTACATTTGTTTGTTCTCATGTTTCAGCAGACCATGATTTAGTGGGTGTTTATGCAGAATCAATGATGACGAGCTTAGGAGATTTTATGCAGCTTCTAATAATGATTTTTCATGCTTCCTTACCTCAATAAAGAAGACCATACGATGGCGAGAGACTTACAGAATTCTTTCTGAGGAAGAACAGAAAATGTGGACAAAAATGGTGTTTTGGCATGGGTGTGACGTGGAGCACAGACCTTGCCTAATTGTGAGGCTTGGGTCAGCGTGCAACACTTTGGCATCGGAAGATAGACCTCGCTTTGCTCAGGCAGTCAGTAAGTTATAGTTGCTTAAATGTAGTATTTATTTTTCTTGTCCATTTCCCCACATGTTTGCTTTTGAGACTCGAGACAATTATTTTTTCGCTCTCCATTTCTTACTCCCTCTCTAGGGAGCATCAGTCAGTCTTGTTTTCTTGACGTATTACTTTTTGTGTTCTATAGTTTTATGACATTTGATAATTGTTATTTCAGTATCACAGGTAGAATATGGAGTCTTGCACTTGGTTGAGGCAGACAACCCTCAAATTACAGTGTTGGTGGACTGTGATGGGTTATCTCCGGTGAGAATTCCCATGCAAATAATGAGATCTTGTTCTTCCCTTCTGCTAGACCACTTTCCCAATCGTCTTGGTTGCATGTTTGTCATACGACTGCAAGCCAGTGTTCATGTTATTGCCCAGTCTTTTATTCAAGTAAGTTCTCCTTTCAGTTTATTCTGCCTAAAATGATTAAGAAAGTGGCAACAAAAAGGTGCATCGAATTGGTGATCATGAAACATGTTCGGGGTATCAAACAAATTGTTTGGTTAAACGCAATTTCATTTATCAGAGGAACACACCAACCTAGATAATAGTGAAGTGAGTAATAACCGAAGCAGTAGATCTGTAACATACAATGCAATTTTCTAAACAAACTAATCTGTGCATCTGAGTCAGGATTTGAAGCCGGCTACTAGAAGCAAGTTGAAAATAGAAGGCGAAATGTATCAGAAAGTTCTTTCTGACTATCTGCCCACACTGCCTTCATATCTTGGAGGCTGCTGCACTTGCATGAAATCCTCTACCATTGGCCAACAGGATATGCTGCAACCTTATGCAACTGGGACCAGCAGGAGAGACAGGGTGGAGGAAACCAGTGACAGTGACAATGAGGATCCTCCAATGTTGCATCCTTCCAATGAATTCGAAGGCCGCTTATATGGTCAATATGACCACTTGTTGAGAGCTGCTATCGTAGGTATTCTTATATTTTGGGCTTTTGTAGCCCTTGGTGCTGTAGTATTTGATTCCCAGTAATCTTGACCTGCCCTGATAATTAAAGGCATGCAAAATTTAGTTTGTATCCGTTGAAGAATAAATCTTTCTATAGGGCGGCATAATCCAATCCCAAACAGGAACAGCATACTCTTGCACATTCTGCAGACAAATGAACTACTCATCACTTGCACTGTAGTTTATCTTTTTGATTTTATTAATTGTCGTGTAACAAACAAAATCACGTCATTCCACTTTACTCCCGAAAATTGCTTATGATTATTATATTGCTTAACTCTCTAAAATCCTGTTTAGAAAATCTTGGTTGAGATGTTAATGTAATTTATATTTGGGCCTAGAAAAAGGGGTTATGACCTTTATAAATCTGTTTTTGCTTCTTCTAGTAAGCTTTATGGAAGAACTAATCAAAACAAGTTTGTTTAGCTTATTGTAGTAAGGCTTATATTCAAATTTGTAAACAAGTTGTTATTTACCAAGAGTTTCTTACTAAGAATTTAATTAAGTTATATACAGATAGCCTAGCATACATTCAATAGTGGTTATTTTATTATATTCTTTCTATTCTATAGTACAGGAGACTTTTAACTTAATCATATAATAAAAACAATTAGTTTAGTTGATTTTTTTAAAAAATTACTAATATATCAAATTAATTTTAATTATTAATAATTTTATAAGTTTTCTTTTCATTATTCATTAATACAAAACATAAATATTCATTATATTCAATAGGGGTAGATTAGGAAAATAAAAATAAAATTATAAATTGTTTTAGAAAAAATCCATAATGTTATTAAAATGTATAAAGATAGTAATTATTATCATTATTATGATTATTAGCAAGAGAGACTTATAACAAAGACCTAGTAATTATTATTATTATTATTATTATTATTAGGAAGACATATATGTGGCAAATATAGCATTCTTCATGGTTTGGTGAGCCATATGGACAGCCAAAAGATTAGCGTGGCTAAAATTTTATTTTTACTAATAAAAGTGTGCCTTCCAATCTCTAAAAGGCATTCTAAGGTTACAAATAATCAGAAGCTGTAGATTTTATCCACAACTTGTGTTGACTGGAACAATGGGCTTCATTTCCGCCCCCATGTTGTAGAACTAGACGTGCCTCGAGAAATCAAATTACACGAACAGCCTCATACCACTACGCTTTATTCAAGTGTTTTTCAGCTCCATCTCAACTATCAAATTTAAACTCAATTCAGTATACAGAAATTTCATCTTGCGTCAAGCTATATAAGAAAGAAAAGTGGAAATGTGAAAAGCTCTACATGATTTTGTTTTCACAAACACCCAGATGAAATAATTAAATACGAAGTTTAGTCCCATTTGTCGCTTGATCTCAGTATTTATCTGATTTCAGATTCTCAGAAACTACTAGCAGAAAGCATTCACTTTTGAACAGTCCAAAGCCTGAAGACCAGGAACTAAAATAAATTAAATTAGGAATGAAGACTCTGAAAAGTACTACGTAGACCAATGAAGTTGGAGAGAACTATTATGTGTATTTTATAACGTATATATATACAAGAGTACACAACTTTCTTACACAGGATTCCACTAGTTTTGAAGAAACTAAACCTTTATTGACCTAACAAATTTTGGCAGCGTCATCCACCCCAACAAAGTATGGTGCGTGGGTCCTCCACACTTTTTCTACAGATGCACTGTTTAGATTCATATTCATGTCTCTTTCTCTCTCTCGAGCTGAACACTGTGCAAAATACGTATCCTCGCTCTTCTACTTACTTTTTTTTTTAAGGGTTAACCTTTGATACAGAATAATCTCTTTTCGTTATATGTATCATGCATGTTTTGGTTCTGTTAGTATTTTATTTCCCTTTGCTTTGTGGTTACATATCAGAATGTGGAATGCACTGAAAATGTGGATGATGTCAATAAATGTATTAAGCATATCAATATGAAAGGCATGATGCTCTTTTCTATATATATATATATATATATATATATATATATATATATATATATATATTTATTTTTATATAGAAAAAAAATATAGAAATAAAGAATAACTTAAAATATCACAAATATATATATATATGTATATATATATAAAAAAAAAAAAATAAA
>Ga0099824_1003201_pt1 | contig 23939 bp, 9 predicted proteins | sample SiratrowhiteBW_FD_76837 | JGI IMG/M metagenome (GOLD analysis project Ga0099824, IMG submission 76837) | Root nodule microbial communities of legume samples collected from California, USA - Siratro white BW | ecosystem: Host-associated > Plants > Roots > Nodule | place: USA: California...
TAAAATATATTTATATTTTAAAAAATAAATTATAAAATAACAAAATATATATTATAAAAAATAGAATAAAAAAATATATATATATATATATATATATATATATATATATATATATAAATTCTATATTTCGAAATATAAAAATCTAATTTCTCACCTTTAGATTGTGCAATCCAAAAGACTACAAAATAAAAAACCACCTACTGACCAAAGTCACTACAACCAGTACCTCCGCCAACCATTCCAAGCCACAACACACATTACCAATGCTCCAAAGCAAAAAAAATTCTCCAAAGAAATACAATGTCACCCACATCTCAACATTTATTTTCAGAGGGTAAAGTTGTCATTTAAATTCTATAGGGTGCAGGATTAAAAGATGAGGGTGCCGAATGCAAAAACCCTTTGAAATCTGGAACAGTGTGTCAGTTTCTAAGGGGCTTCTGGTTCTAGTTTCATTAAAAAAAGAAGCAGTTTTTTCTCCCTGTAATGAAACCAGTGTCACTAAGGAACAAGATTTCAATCCTCAATAGTTCTATTTTTCTTTCAGTAATGGTTGAATTTCAAAAACTTTCCTGATAAAAATGCTGTTTGAGATAATAGTTTATCATCCAATAAATTATTTTCTAGCATTATTGGACCGTTCAGAGTTAATTCCTCTGTTGCCATACTTTCAGTCCTCCAAACTTAAAAAGGAAATATTGTCTCATTTAATTTGTTTTTCTGGTGGTCAAATCTTATGAACTAATTGGTTTCCCCTCCCTCTCTCTAATTGGGGTCTCTATGGATTTTAATGTACTATTTTGTTAACTGTCATTGATATGTTAACCGGTAGCAATAGTAAGGGCTATTATTCATTACTTTCTTTCTCTTTCCTTTGGTTCAACACTTTAAATATACGCAATTTTTACAATTATACGCCATCTATTGACTCTTGTTCTCTTTCTTGTTCTTTTTCTTTTTCTTTTTCTTTTGTTTTGCTTTTTCTTTGCTTTGGACATACTCAAATGAATGGAAAAAGTTTATTCTTAGATTGTTCAAATATAAAATAAAAAAATTATTTAAAGACCAATCTTTAGATACTAAATAAAATGGTTGTTAATTATAACAAAAATAATCATCAAATTAGATTTTAGTTGTTATACAAAATAGAAATAATGATTAAATTTAGTAACCAATTAAGTCAAAATAATTGGTATATAATATTAACTATCAAGGTTTTAGTAACCTACACCATAGATTTTAAATTAGTCTCTAACTTAATTAGATACCAATTTAGAATATAATAGTATAGGTTACTAAAACTTTTAGTAGTTAATGTTAGATACCAATTATATTGACTTAATTGGTCACTAAATTCATATTTTGTAGTTATTTAGCAATCAAAAATTTAATTTGGTGACTATCTTAGTCACAATTAGCAACTATTTCATTTAGTAGATAAAAATTGTAATAATTTTTTTGTTGTAATGCGAGTTGATTTGTTTATAGTTGTGATTTTTTATTGCTTAGTAGTTACTTGTGTGGGTCATCAATATATTTCAAGACTATCGGGAAATCATTTTGGATTTCAACCAATCAAAATCGAAAAAGATAGTCTCTTACGGGAGGAAAAACTCTCTATTTCTACGTGTTCAACTAGATTGATTTTAAGAAAATTGAACTCGGTGAAGCTTGTATAGAGGAATCTCTTTGAAATAAGTTTGAATTTTCTCTCGTCTCACTTATTAACCATGTTGATTACTCAAGAAATGTTCACTCATACGTCAAAATCATGCATTTTCTTTTTCTTGTGTTATCACGTTTTCAAAGAGTTGATGAAAAAGACCTGGAAAGTTGGTGATCCAACTGCACCAACAAGTTGATCGTTGATATTACATCTCATACATCATGCATAAGGCCCAAATGGAAAATGATTCTTTTGTTTTAGCTCCAATGGAAATTGACTGAGTCCTGAAGCAGGCCCAAGGGATGCTCATCCAGCTCCAATAGCTGTACATCATCATACGTTAGTGCAATAGCATCGATCAGAAACTAGATGGTGATGGGTCCTGTCATCTCAAAAAATGATGACAATCTATGACCTAAGGTTTTCAGTTCTTTGCTCAGCCACACCAAAAACAGATCGTGGCCCACTGTCTCCACTACATGGTTCAAGATATAAGATAAAACAAAAGCAGCTCTACCATTTTGAAGCCTCAATTCACAAATACCTTCACAACCAGCTTTGTAACTTTAAATATGGTAATAAGAAGGCATGGGGTAGCCTTGTTGGCTACAACTTACTGCTTTCACCTTTTTCATTTTTTCACTTCATTATTTCTTGTTGAATAAGAAATTATTGTCCCCCACAGAAATGGAATCTGATCGATCACCAATTTTACATGCCTATCTACAAAACTTTTTCATTTCAGTATCTTCCTTTCACAAAAACCACAAGATGCCATATGTTGTTTAAAGGAGATACCGTGCCAGCATTCAAGCCAGTGAGGTTCAATCAAGGTGACTGCAAGCAAATGCTATAATTCGAACTTGCCCTAGCAAACACAAGATATTGTCATAGTGGTGTCCAACCTATTTTGAATCTTCAGTACTACTAGCTCTAGTGCCATTTTAACAGTGACTAATATACACAGCATTGTACTCAGACCTTCTTTATTGTAATCAACTTACCTCATTTTTTGTTGTTGCTTGGATTCTGACTTCCATTATCTCTTGAAAGAATTTGGATGATGTGCAATGTTTGGAACTATAGTTTACTTTCAGGTGCCAACCGGCCTAACTCAAATGAAGGCAACGTGCCACATTGCTCAGATGGAACAAAATTTATCAGACTTTTTTCAAAAATGGAATAGAATATATAGAATATGTTCATTAACAGTTTGGAATAATTTCTTTTACGGGAAATCACATCATTTAGAGGAAAGTAGTTCACTCAATAGCATATAATCAAGCAACCCTGCATTGTGAGCCTCTGCTGTCAAAAGCCTTTAACAATGAATGAGTTGACACCTCAGTTTCTCTAAAACAAACAGCAATGAACTGATGATATTATACCGATTTTATCACCTCAAATTTCTTACATGCTCTAAGTTGGACTCATTTGCTCCATTAAAAAATGTTACAAAAATGGAACCATGCTGTTGCTATCCAATTTGATATAAATAGAAGATTTGAAAAGTTTGTGGAGATAACGATATACACGAGTCTCAATATTGTTAAACAAACATCAAAATATAGTCTACGGCACATGACAGAACTGCTAGGGTCCACTTTGGCCTATCCACACTTTGATGCAATACTACAGTGCCTCAGTTTTGAGTACCCCAGTTTCCTTTCCTCCACACTTAATAATGCGATTCAAAACGGACAAATTTGCATAGAGTTAGAGGGTTCAACCATGTGGAAAGGATTATTTGTCCATCTTCCATCACCACTTGAAAGTGCCTGTGTAAGAACAAAGGATAATGCAAATAGAAGAGTCCAAAAATGGGGGTAACAAGTGGAGTTTGAATGAATATTTGTCTCTTCGTTGCATGAAATGGGTGCAAATAACTAATACATTCTTATCCTAACCAAACCCACTATAAGTGTTCAATTTATATACCCTACTCAACACATCAGAGGGTGCTTCTCAAATTATAATTATTCTAGCCACAGAAGCTTTGACCAAGGAACCTGGATTAATTTCTCCTACTTTTTCCAATTTCAAAGAGAGTATGGCTCAACGTGTTTCACAATATTGTTTTTGGAGATGATCATGGTGCCTAAGTAAGAAGCTAGTCCTCTACTTCAGGTTCATAACAAAAGATGATCATGCCATATTGGTTTTGAAGAAGTACTGGAATGCAAGTTGGTGAAAGTTAGATGAGAATAATGATGTATCTACACATCAGTATTTTGTCTCTGTCCACTTGCAAGGTTTGAAAGATTTCCATTAACTTTAATGGGACAAACATTTCTCTTAGTGACATGGGTTCAGAGTTTGTCCGAAAACTCACAAGAGATATCACTTCAGTGACATTATGATGCCATTATTTTAAGTCCGGTTCTTTGTCCTATATGCTCTACCTTTCCTTTTCTTCATAAAAAAAATATCAACATTTCTATAAATAAAGTAGGTTACACAACTAGAAGATACCCAAATAAGAAACTATTTGCCTACTGCATTGATTTTGATAAACAGTAACTCATTTAAAGGCCTATACCATTTTCTTTAATTCCATTTATATGTATGATGTACTCAGAATAAGGTTGGAAAAGAAAAGAAGAACATAAACTATTCACCTAATTAACTAACTTATAACAATGTGTGTGCAGTTTTTGTGTTGCTGTTGTTATTATTATTATTATTATTAGATTGTTAATTTTTGCCCAAAAGTAACATTTAATCAACTAGTTTCTAAAGCTGTAATATCAAAGATTTTCACTACTTTTTCTAACTATACTTTGAAGAAGATGCCTTTGGACATACTCTCTCATAAGAAGTTTTCGTGTGTATAAAACTAACGCATTTTATACTTGACTTGAGTTGTAATGTTTTTTATGAGGATTACGTTACTCATTACTTTTTGGGAACATGATGTATTTGGATTCCTACTGACGTTCAATTGAGTTTTTATCATTATTCTTTATCATTTTTTGAATTGACATCTCATAAATTGACTTTACGGGTCATTTAAAAAGCTGTAAATTTTATGCATGACCTAAGATTATGTGCTACATATCACAATCAGTAATATAAAGTAAAGTTAATTATAATGTGGGAATTTATCGCGGCACTCCAAATGGTTGTTAATTTTTTTAAAAATTATATTGAAATTTAATAATTAAAGAAGGTTGATATCTATGGTACTAAGAGTTGACTGGATTTAATTATTATGCACTAGGAATTTTACTTAAATCTTATAATATTAACTTAATCAGAAATTATAAGTTTGATTTTAAAAATAATTATTATATAACACTCAACAAATTTATCTTACACTGTAATTAAATAAAAATTTAATTTGTACCTAACGAGGGCATAGTTACTAACGGATTGATTTATCTGTCTTTGTTTCATGATTGACATGTTGATTTGGTTGAGATGGTACAGATTATATATTTAAAAATTCAAGTGACATTAAAATAAGATTTTTTTAGGTGGATTAGTTCAAAAACTGATTTAGAATATACTTCTTTTTTAGTTGATTTTTGAATTAATCAACATAAAACATCTCATTTTTTTTATTTGTTATGTTGAATAAAATATTAATTGTTGTAAAGAAACACTTTTTTACACATGATTGACAATATACAGTGATGTAAAATAAATTTTTTAGGTCACATGTAAAATAGGTTATTTTATGTGATTCATATTTAAGTGAATTTTTTAATATAATTTGACATGAATAATCTATAATATTAATAAAGAGATTCTTCTTTTTACATTAGTAAAGAGATTTAATTATACAAATTCTGACCATTTTACTTTTTGAGTAAGTGTTTCTTAAACCAAAATAACTATCATCATAAAAAAAATATTTACAAAATAAATAAAAGCTACTTACAATAAAATTATAAATATTATTTATATTTATTTTGTTATTACTTTTTATAAAATCTTTTATAATTTAATAAATTTTTTATTTTAATAATTATTTATACCATTGCATTTATACTATTATATAAAGACGATATATTATTTTATAACTTCTTTCATTATTATCTTTTAATTGGACAATTATACCCTCTAGTAAATGAAAATAATTTATTAATTTATTTAATAAAATAATTGAATAAAAAATAACTTCTCTTTTAAAAAATAATGATTACATATTTTTTTAATACTATTTTTTAAATATATATATATATATATATATATATATATATAGTATTTTTTAAAGTGAACAGTTTTTTATATTTTAATTAATTATTCATAAAAACAATAAAATTATATATATATATATATATATATATATAATAAAAATGTGAAAACACATGTGTTTTCACTAGTTAATATAAAATTAAATACTATTTTACACTAATGAATTTTAAAAATATTAATTTTCTTTACACTTCTTATTATTTTGTTTTCTAAAGTAAAAATATGAAACATGTGAAATCTAATATAAAATGTTATATTTCTTATTAAGGAACAGGAATAATACTTTCTTTTTACCCGTTTTCTTGTCCTAGTAATTTGTTATTCTACATTTTCGATATACTTAAAACGTTATCAAATATTAAATATGAATATGGAAAGAATTCAAACCTTGATTGGATATATTACAATCCTTTATGCTGGATCCAATATCTCTGCTAGGATATGGTTTTTGTTACTTGTTTCTTAAGAACTTATTGAAGTTAATTCATTGTCTAGGTAGTAATCAAATTAAAGAAGAAATACATAGCAACCCAAAATCCTTACGAAACCGATATTCTACTTTATCCTTTCTTATTTTTGCAATATAGTATAGTTCTATATTGATAAACAAACCATCTCCTTGCCAAAAATTTGTGGACAAAAAATCATTATACTCAAGTTCCGTTTATCATGAAACACATGGAGCTATGAAATCAGAGAAGCTACATACATATGCTAAAATTATATGTTTCATTACATAAAGATGGACCACAAGCATAATTAGAATCAGAATCCCAGTTATCATCATGTGGCACCAACCAACGTGGGTGCCGAAAGAAACAGAAACAAAAACAGGACTCTTCCATAAGCAATTTAAATTACTTCGTCCATACACTTGGCTGAACCACTTACTGAAAGACTAAATCATCATGCTGCTTTTTGGCTTTATCTCCTTCATTTTGAAGCAAAATCATGATTTGCAACCTCCAAAATTCTTGATTAACTAAAAGTAGTCAACAAAAAAGGTGAATAATTAATTTTTAACTTGGTCAACTAGGATGCTTTCCATAGTTTTGTTTGTGGGATATATAATTAAATATGAGTTAAGTTGAGTGCACTATATTATTATGAGTTTAATTGACAATTTTGGAGAAAGCACTGAAGAACGGATCACTAAAAGTATAGTTATCATTTTGACTAGGTACCTTGGTAGCTAGCGTGGTGGGTTATGGTGCCACTATATAGTAATAATAATAAAGCTTTAAAAATTTGGTCAACCCACATAGATTAATTAGTCTATGGTTGAAAAACAAGTGTTCAACTATTTGTGAATTCGTACTACAGTGTGTGAGGTGCGAAGTTGGGTGGTCTATATAAAAATATCACCAAGTTATGATTATTTGAATTAGACGTATTCGTACGCAACTTCTCCACGTGTAAAATTCTTCGAACATGAATGAGGATGAAGTTGAACATGGGAACTATCAAATTAAAGATTTTGATTTTGACTATGCATGCGCAATGTATGCTGCATTGTTATATCACAACCATCATTATCTTTCTCTGCTGCAATTCAAAGTTCTTACTGTTTTCAGTTTATCAAGTATAAGGATAGCTACTCATAAACTCAATCAGTATCTTGAAATAATTTAATTCAAAAAATACATAATCTATAAACATTACCGACCCACCTCTATTTTTGATTCTTCTCCAAGAACTCACCACTGATATTTTGCCACTTTGTGAACCGTGTGCATGTATATTCATTACACTGTATGAATTTATTGGGTGCACAGGAATAAATTGGTGTAGTGTGTAATAGATTAACTTTTAGTTTATGACAATGCAGAATTAATTGACAGTATTAAAATGTTTTATATTGTTTGTATATTTAATTAAATTTTAATTCTAATAATACTTATAGAAAGGAGAATTAATTATTGTTAAATAAAATAGAGGAACCAGATAACTGTGTCATGTTTTGTAGTTTTTTTTTTTATCACATCGTCATGTTTTTTGTATTTTTTTTTTCACATGGTCATAGTTTAGGATAAACTCCAGTAAATTAAAGTAATAGAAAATAATGTTGTTCTAATCCTCCATGCCTTAAATATACAAAAATGTTGTTCTATCAACCGACTAGGATATAAAACTATATATTTCTTACCGTGTAATACGTAATATTTATAAACTGGATAATCTTTTTGTATAATATTAATCATTGGCAATTATTTAATAATAATAATAATGTACTTTTTTCATTTATGTTGACAAATAAGTTACTATAACCTTTAAACACTGTTCATTTAAACTAATATTTTCAAGAAAAATTGAAGACACTTTGTAAGTAAATTGTTTCTTTCCAGTCAATTTTTTTTTCGCGCATAAAATTCAGCATTCAAATCTTATTTAAAGTACCCAAGCTCATTACTATACTAAGCCAAACGTACCAGTTAAAAACGATTTATTTGTATATATTTGTTTCAGAACATTTTACATATATATTTAATATTTCAGATCAGCTAAAAGAGTTTAAAAGGAGGTTCATTGCCCCGTGTGTGTTTATTTATGTTAAGAGAATAGGCTAAAATTTGAACTCTAACTTGATGGAGGTTGTTAACAGTTAATGATCGTTGAGTTTTGTTCCGTTACTTAAGTGTTGGTAGATTCTCTATTAAGCATCTGTTTGCATAGATTCCTTGATTACATTTTATAAAACAAACAAACAAACAATATTATGCAAAATATGTATAGATAATATACATGAAACTTTGGTGGATATATTCATATATTATTTAAGAAGGGAATAAGTATTGAAAATTCCCACCTCACTTAGGAAGAACGGACAATGGGTCTCCAAGTGGAAGGGTTTCCACCCTGAAAGAAGATACGGAATAAGGGAATAAACTATTTCTGAAATGACCAATGAAGCATATTGATGAAGCATGATGTTTTGTTCTCATTTTCTCTTCATGGAATTGCTGGTTACTTAATTAAGAGGAGATGAACCTTAAGGACCATACTTTGGTCTACTTTCTAAATATTCGTCAAATCGTAGAATCAACAACATTTTTTAATCGATAACTATCTCCTTTACTTTGACCACCTTTGACTCGTCTTTTTCTTGATACTGTTAGGATATTTTCATTTTTATTAATATTAAATTTCCCTAACTTCACTTAGTGGAGCCAACTATAGCCTAAAGCCCTAAAAACGTAAGTGCCTTGAATAACGAGTATTTAGAGTAATCTGGGAGTTTTGTTACATTTATCCTTTTAGTAAATAGTTGAGTGAGGTTGAATACATCAAAGAGAAAGAGAAAGAGAAAAAAAAAAAAAATCTCAATCACACTACTAATATCCTTACTTTCCTTTTAATATACCACGTAATTCTCTTTAAAAATGTTATATGCGACTTACAGTGAAGTGAAATAACATCTGATCTACTAAAAATTATTGAACAAATAACAAACAGTTAATATAGATATTTTAAAAATTTACTATGATGCACGTATTTGACAAAAACATTTGTTAGTGTAAAAATCGGTACATTGTATTCTACTGATATGTTTCCATCATGTTAATTATTAGTGTTAATTTATTAATATGATTTCCGTTAAAGAAAAGTCATACCAACAAAGGTAGTTTTAAAGTGTAATTGTTCTCACTATATATAGGGTATTCTTTCTTAGTGGTTGGAACATTTAGTGCAATTGCTTTTCGTTGTGCACTGAAATTCCGATATTTTCTACAGCCTCTTTGGTGAATTAGAATAGTTAACTAAGAGAAGTAAGAGTTTGCTAGAAAATAGTGAAATGGCTGAAAGATGGATTTTAATTGACCCGATGGTGTGCACCGAAGGACACTAGAAGAATAGGATTTATGGAAAAGAAGATAGGGAAGTGAAATAGACCAGCCATTTTGGCCTCTAGCATATGCATTGCCTTTACCACTTGTGAGAATGACGTATTGGATGAAGCCAGTTAACTCAGTAGAAGAACTAATAGATACATAGGCCAATCTGCACTAAAATATTTGAAACACAAAACTAAAGGCAACTCAGAACATGGTGAACATGACAGATTTAGTGGATGCTTCACTTTAGTATAACAGCAACTAATAGGTGGCAAAGTTTTAGCATTTACATTTGCACCATTTAAAGAGGTTTCCAGTGGAACCAGGATTTTGATGGAAAAAGAAGAGGGTGGACAAGTTTTCTGATGTCTTTTTATGTGTCCCTCGACTATTGGGGCCTTCGTGTACACTACTCTATCTGGGTCCTTTGTGCCCTTATGTCGATCACATCTCCTTTTGTGCCTCTGGGCAAGGAAAAAGCATTGCTAATTCAGACTTATTAGGGGAAAATAACCAAAAGTTTAATCAGGAAGATGCAGATCCGATTCCCTTTGCTGGATCCTCTGGTCCATGAGTGCTTTGAATTATAAGATAAACGTTTAGTAGTGCATTTTGTCCTACTTATCAAGTTAATGCAAGAGTTGAACTTGTCACTCATTAATTAAGGGTTCCCACGTGACTTCACTTTGGATATATAACACATTGTAGTGTGTGTATATATATCTATATGAGAATGATAACATGTCATCCTAGCTATGTGGAATATAAAGTGAATTCAGAACAACAAAAAATGTGATAATAAAACAAATCTTAAACCTCGACCTCTATATACTCTAAAACAAGTTTTTCTTTCGTTAATTAAACCCTAAACCCTATAAATAATCACAATAAAAATTAAACATTTTTAAAGGTTAAGTATTCAAGATATAGTTGATGCATATCCTCAAATCACTTTGTAAAGGCGCAATTAGATATTGGTTAACTTGTTTTTTCATGGATATAAAGAATTAAAAAAAAAAAAAAAGGAAAGGAGATGGTGAGAAAGGAGATAAAAGTGTAACAGAACCACAAGTGGAGCTTCCCATGCTGTGATGATTAATTTATGTAATTTTATTTTAAATTTTTCTGAGATTTTAAATCACTATCGTTTCAAATTTTAATTCATTTTGTCATTAAATGAATGAATTTTAGAATATGAAAATAGATAATTTGATCTATTTTATTTTCTTTTCTTTAATCAATATTTTTCTCACTTATTTTATTTTTTTGTATTAAATAATAAAGAAGATAAACTAGATTGTAAAAGATCAGTAATCTATATTTTTATATTTTAGTATTAAGTATCTACCCCCATAAAAAAATCATAACTCATTATTTATGTTAAATATTCTGCTGAAAATTAATTTATATGTTGAAAAAAACTTGGTATCCTGAAATTTTTTTTGCACGGTTCTCCAACAGTGTTATCTTTTGAGTGGTTTGAGAGTTTAGGGAGGGCAGAATTGTTCAAGACAGTGGTTTAGATGACCAAAAATATGGAGTTTTCAAGTGAGAATGAATGAAGTTAGATAAACTCATGGATTATGTTTTTGTTGAGAGGAAAGAAGATATAGCAATCTTTGATCATACGACTAATTATTTGGTCCTGAAAATGAGCAAAATTATAGGATGAAAAGTTACCTCATAATAGATGTGTTTCCACTAGGTAAAATTTCGTGCAATAATCATCAATAATGCTAAGGTTCACAGAAAGAACTAAAAAACTAATGCATGGAAGTCTGTTAAAGTCCCATATAATGAATCTAGTTGACATTCCGTAGAGTACATGCTCCCACATGTGTTGCCGAGTGGTTTACAATGTCGTACACGTCTGTCACAGCTTTTTGTGTTGCAGCAGTCTTCATGATTCATACATAAGTACTTATTATTTATTCATATATATATATATATATATATATATATATATATATTTATATATTATGCAAGTATAAAATTAAATATGAAAAACAAACAGAACACTCATGCAACCTACTATCTTAAAATTCTATTTTGGTCGATGACAAGGTTGACGGAAATATAGTGTCCTGTGAAGACATAAAATTATGTTGTGCGTGCGTTAATGCGGTATTGCTTTTACCTTTCATGGATGAGTCAAGCTCCATTTAGTTGTTGTGACAGCTCCTTTGGACACGTACACACGATAGTAAACATTTGCGCAGTTCATTCTTTTTTATTTCTATATATTTTCTGTACCTTTTTTGTCAAAACTTTCAATAATTTTATGGCCACTGTGTTTGTTCATGTTGTAGTATTTTTAATAAGCATTTTTTTTTTTTAAGCTAAGTCAGAATACAAGAAATGCCCACTCGTAAAAAATCGCAGTAGAAAGGTGGATACGATGTTTATGTGGTAAATGAACAATAAAAGGTTATAAAATGATAATAGATGCGGATGAGTTTGTAGACTTATTTACGTATTGGATTGGCACAATTCATTTTCAAATTATTGGATGTCATGCAGTTCATAACAAAAAATTGGATTAATTGAAGTAAATCAAAGATGTTATTAAAAAAATAGAATTCTCAATTCCTGTTTCGTATTAGCGATATTTGTTTATTCCAATACATATAAAAACGTAAAAAAGAAATGTAAGTTTATTTTTTATTTATCAACAATAAAGTGGAGGAGACTAAAGAATATGATTAAGTGATTAGAATTGTAAATAAATAGTCTGAAGAAAAAAAAGTTAAAGAAGAAATAATATTTTTTTAATATAGGTTTAAGGAGAAATGTGATTTAAAAGTTAGATCGGAAAATGTAATCTTTCCATGCATAATCCAAGAGGACAATGATACTCTAATGGGTATCTTTTGAGAGCTGGAAGTAAAAGATGCAGTATAGGACTTCGATAAAAGAAAAAATCTTGGACCCGATAGTTTTAATTTTAATTTTATACAGTAGTTTTGGGACACAATTAAGATAGATGTTAGTAATCCCTCTTTCATTTGTCTAAATTAGAGGGAATTATAGGAGAATTGATTTTCGATAAAGTTTAATAGCAAAAATAAAAAAGAAATTACTAATTTGGAAAGATAACACATATTCTTATCCGTTACTCTAATCAAATCAGTGATTTGAGTTATGCTTATACTCTACAAGTCTATATTTAAAATATTTCAAAAAGTAAGAAAAGAAATTATAAAGATTCAAAAACAAATTATTTGAAGAGAGATACATCATACAAAAAAGATATCGGTAAAATAAGAAACAATGTGCAAGAACAAAGAGAAAGACATAGGTAAAATAAGAAATAATGTGCAAGAACAAAGAGAAAGACATGGGTAAAATAAGAAACAACGTGCAAGAAGAAACAAATGAAGGTTTATTATATTCAAATGCGACTCTATTAGCAAAATAGAAGTGAAAATTAGGAAAGGATAAGTGAGGTCTTTAGAGAGATATATTAGTATTAAAATATGGGTCATAAAAGAATCTAAATAAATGTAACAATAGTACAATTGACTCAAAACATGGTAGAGGTACATTAGAAGTGTGTGTGGTATGAGGGAGAAAGACAAATGGTCCAATGACAAAATTTAATGACTGATAGGTAAAGGAGATAAAAGCAATTTTCACAAAACCAAGTTAGGGAGTATGGGAATTCAACAAAGGATGGCTAAAAGATTTGTTGCAATTTTGAATTGCAGAATCAATAATATATCTTTCACTTACTTGGGAATAAAAGTAGGGGCTAACAATAAGTGGTAAGACATGATATCAGAGTTAGAGAAAAGGATGGTTAGATAGAAATGAGGACATATTTCTTTTGCAGGAAGGGTCACCCTTCTGAAATCAGTTATTTTTCCCATCTCATTGTTCTATTTACCCATTATCCAAATGTTAGTTAACAGGGAAAAGACTGTTAGGAGAATTGAGAAGGAATTTCTATAGGGATGGAGGCATAAGCGTAGAAAGATCTCATGGATAAACGAACAAATGTATGTAAATTCAAGGAAGAGGATATGTTGAGAGCAAGGAATTTGGAATGTTTTAACTTAGCTCTTCTTGGAAAATAGAAGTGGAGACTTGCTAGTGATGAAACAAGACTTTGGAAGGATATATTGATGTTTAAGTATGGTTCTTAGAGAACTATAGATGAGACTAGAGATGGAAGTCATGACTCTTAGTGGTGGTAAGATATTCAAAGAACTTGTGGAGAAAGACAAATGAGTAATGGGTTCAATAGCAATATAAAGTGGGACATAGGGACTATGAGTCCCTCTAAGAGAAAGATTCCCAAGGTTATATACGAAATTTATAATAAAGGAAGTCAACTTAGGAGAGACTGAATTTTGGAGTGGGAATAGTTAGACACAAAATTTACCAATGAGAAGAGAGTGGGTTGAGTGAGAGAAGTATGATGGCGAATTTCATGAGTGAGGTGGAAGGAGTCACATTCATTAGGGACAAAGAGGATAAATGGATATGGAAGGATGAAGACATTGAAACCCGGTCTAATCAAAATGAGAGACTAAAAAATACGTATAGAGGTGGTAAAAGATCATTATATAACTAAAGCCTTACCAACTACCTAACATTTCACATGACATGTAATTATTAATAGCGTAGCTACATGTGAAAATTTACTGACTAAAGGAATGACCTTAAGCATTAGAGGATGTGTTATGTGTCAAGATAGTGATGAAACGGTACCACACCTATTTCTCACCTGTAGGATAGTAACACATGTTTGGAAAATGTGTGATTTGTGGACAGGTGTATAATTTGATACCACATAGGGCAGATGTCTACTTCTGTCAGTTTAAGCACACTTAGGATTGAATAATAAGCAAAACAGAGTGTGGAAATATATGTGAATGGTGATAATAAGGAGTGTTTGGGTTCAAAGAAATAGTATTATTTTCAAGAATCCTAAAGTTGATGCTCAAGAAATCTTGAGTGTTCCCAAACTCAAATCTTGGACATGGATTACAAATAAATGTACTAATATTATTTTTTCATATTCTGATTGGTGTATGTGTCCAATTACTTACATAAAATCTATGTGCCTTTAGAATGACTACACTGATCTAGGAATCTATAACTTTATTGGTTTGTGACACATTGATATTAGTATATCACGAAGTATTATGATAGTAAGGTGAATGTTACTTTTTTACTACTTGTGTAAAGCTGAAAGGATTACCGAAAAGGTATGATGTTATGTGTATGAAGATTGTAGATTTGAAATGTTGAAGGTTTATGACAATGATAGAAACACTACCACTAAAATATGAGCTTGGTGAAAAACAACTTTTGAGCCTTAAAGAGTCATTTTGGTGTGATCAATGCACAAAATGATGGTAATTATATGACTTTAATGATTGGAGTACTATAACATTTTTTCATAAATTAGATGTCAGCATAATAGTATATATTTTATCTTTCTTTTTTTTGTGTAAACTACATACCAAGCATATATGTAATAAGAGCTGCTTGGCAAAGAACAACAATAGATAGTTCGTCTAAATATAAGCATTAGAATTGAGTTTGATGTATTGAAGACACATTGTTATACTTTCAAAACTAATTAATATAATACTGGGAAGCAAAAGCTCAAAGCATTGTGTAAAAGATCAAAGGAATGTACTAAAGTTTTGTTAGGGAGCTAGAGAGCTAGAGGTTAAAATTATGAAACATGTTATCTTTTATGACTTTGCGAAAGCTTCTACAAATATTTTTTTGAGTAAATTAAGTCTAGAAGGCTCTACCTACACATACACATATATAAAAGGGTTAATGCATCACACATATTTTTTATATTTATTTACTATTATTGATAAAAGAATTTATCAACAATAAATTTTTGATAAATTAGATTAATTCTTCAATACAAAAATTCAAAGAATGTTTATAGAAAAATTTAGGAAATGTAGGTGTAATACTTGCCAATTGAATTAATTTTTTTTACGGTGTAAGCTATTTATGTCTTAGGTGTACCTTTCATTTTTATATTATAAATAATCTTATAATATATAAAATGTAACTTTGAAGTTTTATTTCTTAAATAAAAGTACCTGGAAGTTGGCTGAAACATGAAATACAGTTTTTATTTATTTTAAGAATCGTGTTGACAAATTAAATTACTAGTTCAAATAATAAAGAAGTGAAAAGTGTACCATATTTATTAGGATAATTATTTAACAATTACTAAATCAACCATTTACTCTTTTTTATTTGAGAAAAATAAAGAGCTTAAAAATTGTAGTTTTTAAATTTTTTTATTCAAACTATAGAAAAAAAATTAATTAAAAATGATTAAAAAATGCAACTAATAAAATGGGTAAATTTGTCAGAATCTTCTTATTTCTAATTATCTTTCTCCTTAAAAATTCCTTCCTATCATGGGATCACTATTCACTGTTTTTTTTTTTTATTTCACAAATTTGGGCCAAGCTTATCACTTGTCTCTAAAATTTAAAAGTGTTATTTTTAGATTTATAATCTAAAAATAATCCACTTGTGGTCCTTACTTTGTAATGTTTTTTAGTCCATGTAATAGAGACCAAAGTGATATATTTTCAAATTAGGGAGACTGAAAAAGAAATTTGAAATTTGAGAGATAAAAATAAAACTTAACCTAAGGGGTTAAATTGATATTTAAGTCTATTTTAATATAATATATTAAACCATATTAAATAAAAAATACTACAATATAATAATTTTTCTTTTTCTTAATATGAAAATAAAAATAACACCAAATCAATAGTCGTAAAAATAGTTAAGTAAATTTTATTAAATATATTACTTATACATTTGATATTATTTGATAAACACCAAAATTAGCATGATTATCATATTTTCCCAATAACAAGATTATAATCTAACTGGGGCAAAAACTTGCTTTGCCAATTTCTTCAACAATATATCATATTATTCTCTTTACATTTTGTAATTATGTAAACGGTAAAACTATTTATTAAACCAATCTAAAATATCTCTACGATTTTGACATTACATGTACCTTTTATATAATATTTGTGAGTTGGAGAGCTGTGAAACTATCATGCATCGTCATCACTTTAAAAGGGAATAGTTTTTTTTTTCTTAATTCATAAGAGAAATAAGATTTGGCTGTTAAAAAAAAAAAAATAAGAGAAATAAGATGCATTAAGAGAAAGAGATTTAAAAGAAAACGGTGTCAAATTGTCAACCAAGGTTCGAGTTTTGAAGATAAAGTGAGTCATTTTATTCTTTTTCTTGTTGGAAATTGTTGAAAGCGTCCGACACTAGATCAATGCTCGAACACTTGGCGCATACCCACTTGTGCTTAATTATTATAAAAAGGAATAACACAACAATGTGTGCCCTACAACAAAAGAAGGAAAAGGCAAAATGGATATACGTACGTTCAATTTTATTTAACAATTCAATAAATAAATAAAGGGGATTTGATACTTTGGGTACATTTTGACTCTAATCCTTCCTAATGTAATATTAATGTGTTTTCATATAGGTAGGAGATAATGAAATAATAAAATATAACCATACAGCCATATACTAAAGAATAAAATAGGTTAATTCTTCGTTTGACGCCCCTAATATTCTTAATGTTTTTCTTAGGATTTTAGGCCCCCTTCTAAAGTTTAGGGGTGAAAAAAGTGTTAGCTTAGACTTTCACTCTACCAAAATAAAGTGGGACTAGCTATACCGACAGGTCAGTTACTAGTTTTTTTATTTATTTTATATTTATATTAATATGTATATATATATATATATATATATATATATATATATATATATATTAAAACCTATTTAATCATATAAGTATTTATTAAATATTTATTATTAATTTATATTTTTAATTGAATAAATTAAAATAATAATAATTTTTTATACTAAACTATTTCATTATAATTAAAAGTTGAAATTTCATTTGTAAGTATTAATAATTTTAATTACAATATTATTATATTTACATAATAATTTTTTAAAATTAATTTTTATTTTAATCTATAATTTAAAAAAATATTAATAAATTAGAACTAATTGACGAATTGAAAATATCAAACTAATCTACCAAATTATAACATTTCACCTGACCAACTTTCTCTTCCTTTTGTAAAACAAATTAATTCCTTTTTTTATCATAGGAAGTGGTAATAAATTATTCTATTACTTATGTTCAATTTCTAGAAATAAATAAATATATTCTGATTTGTTTATGTATATAACTATGCTTTAAGCAAATTCATTTATGAAAATCTATATATAATATCCTTAAAATTTTACCTCTTAGTAAACTATATCAAGCATATAACTTTATTTATATATATATATATATATATATATATATATATATATATACACACGTTATATTTAAGAAAAGATAAACATATTTTTCGTTAACTTATTATAAAGTCACAATACCTATCAAATCTTTTATTTATGTCTAAAACACAGTCATCGTAAATTTATAAACAACACAAACACTATACAAAAAGAAAAAAGACGGATAAGTTAGGAAGTTCTAAAATGTATAATCATAAATTTAAATTTCTATCTTAACCAAACTACAAACACAGAAGCTTTCAAAATTCGTCTTATACGTCACACTACAATTATCATTATCTATAATAACTTGTAACTAATTTCTCATATTAGAAAATATACAAACTCACATATATAAACACTTGACTCTATTTTCGCAAGACTCATACATTGAATAAGATTCAGATGTCTGCATCTGTCATAACCATTCCATTTATTCTTATCAATCTTTATTTTAAACCTCAGACACAGTTTCCATATACACAATCTCATATGACAAGGTTAATCCATATGATCTGATATAGTCAGTTCTTTTCTAAACTGTGACGTAGTCATATAAACCTCTTTCGATTCTCATTACTTGGTAATATTCATCTATATGATTCAAATGTAGCAATAAAGTCAAGATATATCTTTATTTATCAAATCCACAAACAATGCACATCCTAATTAAACAACTTCAACATGAGTATTTCATTTGTTGAAGATACTATGTCTTGATCACATTCAATATCATAGAAAAACATATCTTACATATCATGCATAACATTTATTTCCATCAACTTAAGATTATATATATAAATATACCCATTCATAAACTTTCATCTTCATTTCACACAATCCATCACACATTGATAAAATAATTAATTATATCCTCCAATAATGCATAAAAATGTACAATGTTTAAGAAGTGAAGTAGAAATTACATGTAAATGCAAAAAAAGAAAAAGAAATATTTTAAAATTAGGTTGAACTCTACACGATTAGGGTCATGCTCGACCAAGGAAAGTGGTGCTCAATGCCACCCATACTCGAGAGCACCTCTGTTAAATCACGTATGTATAGCACCATAGATGTTGCGCTCGACATGACCAAACCCGAGAGCAATTTCCTAAAAATGCATCTGATTTTCGCAAAGGTTGCGCCCGACGCTGACACCCTAAACAATAAATCTTTGAAAACCCAAACATGACATTTTCAATACCTAGTCATCTAACTACATCAAAACTATCAAACTATTATTAAATCTCATCAAAGAGCTTCTTTAACTTCACAACAACATATATCTACCAATTTATCAAAAGCAACTATCTCTATATTTTCAAAATTAGTTTTCAATCAAAACAAATAACATTCAAATCAATCAATAACACCTATAAGAATAATAATAAAATTTTTGGCTAAGTCACCATCTCATTCAGATTTTCTACCCTAAAGTTCTATTGAAAAACAAAGAGCTCCAAAGTCCTAAAATAATAGGGATAACCTAACTTGCACTTCAAAGTCCTGATTAATATTTGAACATATCACTAGGACCCTGAACTAATAGAGACTCATCCTGAAGATAAAAATACTACATGCAAACACCATCTACCCAAGTAAATATAAAACTCAATCTAACTCTAAAAGAGAAAGAAGCAAAAACAAACTTATTATAAACAAACTTCTGGTCGAACAATCTTACTCTAATCACAGGTAGAAGTCAAGGTGACCTTCGAGTCTAAAAGTGACCTTTGATCATCAGTCTGATGAAAGATGAAATCAAAAATCTAGAAAAAACAATAAAAGAAAAAGATAAAAACTATTATAGGAAAATAGTAATTATATTAAAACGAAACCTGAATAACTGATTTTTCTATTTATATAAACTTTTATATTTAATAATAAAATATTTAAATGTCATTTTAATTATATCATTTTTCTAATTATTTTCTAAGGTGAGAAAAAAATGAGACAAAAGCTAACCAAAAAGTTAAATGGATTCTAAAAGATAATTTTTAATTTGTATCTAAAAATATTTCCTCCACAAGGGAATTCTTAAATTTTTCAAACAACTAAATAAAAACTATAATAAATAGATAAAAGAAAATTATAGTTTTCGATAATTAACTTTATCATCAATAATTCATTCATAATTTGGTCTGTTAGGAATTCAAGTGTGAATTTAAGTCCTACATTGAATAGAAATGAGAAAGTTGAGCAACATATAAAAAAGAAGACCCACAAACCTAATGTCTTAAAGGTTTTTTGTTGAAGGTGGTGTCATTCCTTATATATGGTGTGACTCAGTTCTCATTGTTTAAGATCTCCCCAGTGTTTCTCCCTCGGATTTTTCAAGTAAGTGGTATCAGAGCCGATGATTCGTGGGTTGGACGAGTACAGTTTGATCCCTGTATCGAAAGTCTTCCTGACGGAAAAAGTATATAAATGTTGTGGCTCAATTCTCATTGTTTGAGATCTCCCTAGTATTTTTCCCCAAATTCTCCCAGCATGGTCTCATCATTAAATAAAAATATTTAATATAAATTGGAAAGCTAAAAATATAAATATTTTACTCATTGGTCAAAGAGGCTATATAGTAAGTAAATTTAAGAAAATCACCCTTATTTCGCTGAAATCCTTCTAAATGACCCTCGTACCTCCCTTTAAATTTTTAATATATAGATGCATGTTTTTTTATATAGTTCATTAAAGTGACATTGACATATATTTTATTATTTAATAACTAGCATTTTAATTAAAACTAAAACAAAACAAATAATGCAAACTAAAAATTAAAATTTTAAAACATAAAATTAAAGAATTTAAGTATTATATATTAGCAATATTAAAACATATTTTTATTTAATTATAAATTAGCATATAATTGAACAATTAATAATTATTTTCAGATTTTGACAAGAGTGAAGATATATACGGCTTTTTAGGGAGCTATATCTAAAGATAATATGTTTAACCCAATTGATAAATTTAAAATTATAATCTTTTTAATATTGTACGTTACTGTGAGAAGGTTGAAAAAAATTATCACACTTCAATAGAAAAAGCCTTTTTTCAGTAGCATTAAGTGTATTACTGAGAGAATAGCTAAAGGTTATCCTGCTCATTCGTCATATTCTTAAAAGATATATAGTAGAGAATACATTAGTAATTTTTATAGTTTATAATGGTATTATAGAAGCTTTTGATATGATAAAAATTGAGCAAACAAATTAAAGGGATGAAATTCTTTTATGGATCGAATGTGACTCCAGATGTTGGTTAAGGTGTTTATGAATTATAATTTTTTGTCTGTAATATTAGAAAAAAATAGAACATTTTCTATGAAGAAATATAATTAATGTATTTTAAAACTTATATATATATATATAAGGAGAAATATAAATGTGTGGTTAGATTAACTAATTTTAATATTAATCACAAACATGACTTTTTTTTTTTTTAAATATCTACTTGATTAAGTTAGGGAAGATTTCTTTAAAAATATATTTGAACTAATTACCTTATGTTTGAAAATTTTTGTGGCATAAGTTTAGTTTAATCCTCTCATTATATATATATTTCTTTAGTAATAATTTAACATGCTGCATATGGTAGATGAATATTAAAATGTCATTTTAGCTAGGGTGTGAATACTTACAGTGATGGTAGATATGTTATCTTAATTTCTCCATTTAAATTCCACCACTGATTACCTTAGATTTAGGTTGGAAACTCAAATTGGAAAAAAAGAAGAAGAACGATATTGTAATTGAAAAAGAATGCAATTTTAAGTATAAAATATAATAAAATGATGAATATCAGTTTGCATTATGAAATCCTTCGAGCAAAAAAGGAACTGCATTCTGATAAATCATGATCTCAAATTCTCAATTAGGACACACATGCATTTGTTAACTGGTTATTTAAAATTGACTTTCTTCTGTCGTTGTCTCTTACTTGTAGGCAGAGTTTAATCTTTTTCAACACCAAAACTTGGACACGTAACGTCAAGATATAATCTGAATATTTGGTCGAAAGAGTTTTAGAATATTATACCTCATTTCAAATCTTCTTAAGCTAGCTTCCTCTGATTAGCCACCAACTGTGAGGTGGAACATGTATAGCGAATAGTGGGAATATCTTCATGTGTTTTGAATATATTATTCGTCCTTCCTATACCTTTCCACCTCCAATTTATCAACAATTTCTAGCCCTAACCCTAATTAATCTCATATTTACGGAATAACTTAACTCTTTTGTTTTTCCTAGGAAGATAATACCACAATAAATTCTATAAATTGCTGCTCATCATTAGACAGAATCCTCTTAAGCTAACACCAATATTAATGACTTGAACTTTTCTAACTTCAGAGATAATATTAAAGTTCTAAACTATCTATAAATTGAATAAAAAAAAATATTCTGAGCTATCCTTAAGGTTTTTCTTCTGAACATGGGGTGGCTTACATGATCACAGTAACAAAAAAAAAAAAAAAAAAACTTACCTACCCCAACTCGTTAATTGAAAGTAAAAGGTTTAAAAGAAGCTCCCCTTTCAATGATAATGACTCCATACTGTGTAACCCATGCCTTTTATGGGAAAGACGACACTAATTTCCGCCACAACTTCCATTGATGAATGGGTACTTGACACCTAGAAAGTCTTTGGGGGAACAATGCTTTTTTGTTATACTTTTTTTTTTTCAAACACACCCTTGGAAAACAGATACCCTATAAAGAGAGTCTAAGGCAAAGAGCTACAAGTGTTTTTTGGTGGTTATCCAACCTACATGTATAAAAAGAATTTTCATATATGTGCTTTCAGTACAGGTTTGTTTGGTGTCCTACCCCATGTCTTCTACAGTAAAACAAGAGTCTAGGACTATGCATTGCACTCTTCATTTGTTTCAGTACCAGTACATATAATTGAAGATATTTTATTTGGTGGTAGGATGCATGTTGTTTACGATCAAAAAGCAAAAGAAAAGTAGATTGCTGAAAGTAGAAGAGATAAGATTTTTTCAAGATAAATTTAATGTTGAGCTGGAAAGGGTAAAGAAAAGATCGAAAATTGAACTTACTTTGAATAAGTTATATAATGGCTTCTGCTAAAACTCATAATTATCTTCATTTTTTAAGAAACTAATTTCGCATTTATTATGTATTATGCACTACTTACAACACGTTTTTTTTCTCATTTTAAAAGATTTCATATTACTCTCAGGTTTTTAATGAAATGTAGATTATTTGCTTTTGTTTATCTGAAGTTGTACTTTACAATTTTACGGATAATTGATGCATCTTATGTAATTTTAGTTCGCCAGCTTTATTCTCGAGCAATTGCATGTATGTAAAGAAAGTTTTTCACTTTTTACTTTATAATTGAGATATTTTCCGGTAGCTGGTCTAAAATAAAGTACATGCTCACTGACTTTGCTTATATAATGAGAAAGGTCATCACTTTACATCTATAATATAAGATAGTTAACATTCATATCACAGCTAAGTCCATTAAATTTTTCATTTTCTTTCTAATAAATGTATCAACTTCTATTGCTCCAAACTGCATATTAGAATAAAACAAAAGCAAACAGAAATCCCCCACGCTTTGGCAGGATATGCTTGATTGATGATGATGAATATATATATATATATATATATATATATATATATATATATATATATATATATATATATATATATATAATATATATAATAATTTTATATATTTTTTTATATATATATTCTCTGTAAAAACATACAAACAATTTTATATATATCTAAAAAAAATATCAAAAACTATCGCACACCACCAAATATTATAATATAACAAAAGAAAACAGAGATATCCCACGCTGTTGAAATGGATATAAGAGATATAATATGAAAAATATATATATATATATATATATATATATATATATATA
>Ga0099824_1003205_pt1 | contig 23911 bp, 15 predicted proteins | sample SiratrowhiteBW_FD_76837 | JGI IMG/M metagenome (GOLD analysis project Ga0099824, IMG submission 76837) | Root nodule microbial communities of legume samples collected from California, USA - Siratro white BW | ecosystem: Host-associated > Plants > Roots > Nodule | place: USA: California...
ATAATTTAAAAAAATAAAAAAAAATAAAAATAATTACTGTAAAAAAAAATTAAAAGTAAAATAAAAAAAAAATAAAAAAAAAAAAAAAAAAAAAAAAAAGTAGTCAATGGTCCACGCCGAATTCTTTCTTTCTTCTTTTATTACTTTTTAATCCATTTTTTTGCTTTAAGTTACAAGCATGCTGCTATAATATTTTGAACATATTTTTAAGTCTAAAAGTATTTTGTGACAAAGAAATTTTTTTCTACCTTTTCTTCTAAACATACCCTTTTACCACTGTAACAGTAATATACATATTTTCAACCACTATTTTATGATCGGTAATTCAAAAGGAAGATTAACTTTCCATGATTTGTTTGAAATCTAAGCTATGATTAAAACATGTTATAAAACATTTTCCAAAGCATGTTGAAAACTTAAGCCGTTGTATATTAAGATAATATTATTCTTTTCAACTTTTGAAAAGACTCATCAAAGTTGTTATAAATTTTATTTTATGTTATCTATTTCAAATACTTTAAGATAAATAGTTCATAAAAAGAGAGAAAGGCATGAACAATATTTATACTTTTTTAATCATAAAATTTATGTTAAAATTAAAGATGAAATTTTTTAAATAAAGTTCAAGTTATTTATAATTTAATAATTATGTAAGGTAAAATTTATTTCTAAACTAAAAAAAAAATGGAAGGTGAATTTTCAAATCTAAGAATTGAAATAAATAGGATAAAATTGAAGGAAAATTTCCAAAAATTATTTCATTTAAATTTTACATTTTATTCATTTTTAAAATGTTTTTTTTCTATTTTATTTTTTTATAAAATTGTGTGTTTTCCACATTTTTTATTTCAAGGAGAAAAATTTTCAAAATAAACTAAGCCTAACACTATACTAAAGTAAGATGAGAGGCCTTTTTAGAGAAATAATTAATTATTTCTAAGAAGGCCAGTAATATTGCTTATCAAACAATTATTAACTTTTTTTATATATTTTGAAAAATATTATAAAAAATTAAAATTACATTTATCTGCTTTTAGATTGAGCCAACCCTTGTGTTTGTTGAAGGTTTTGAAAAACCTTGAGGATTCAAGCAGGGGGGAAAGTAATTACCCCAACAAAACGATCATTTCCTTCATACATTATTGATAGAAAGAGAGAAATAGGAAGGAGAACGGAGAAAGTTATAAATTGATTCCAATGTTTGATGGGAGAATTTAAAAAAAAAAAAGTTATTTCTTTAGTATTAAAACAGTGATTTTTTTTAAAAGAAATATTTTTAAGCTATTTTTCTTACCTTATTTAAATTAAAAGAAGGCATCAAAATTAGTTGAGAAATTAGGGGTATTTTTATAAATTTATATTAATTATATATTTTTTTAATTAGGGCATTGGAATTTGAATGTTTATTGCTTTGAAATAGAGGAAGGATAAAATAAATATAAAAATATAAATATGAATGTAAATAAAAATTCAAGCTTATAAATTGATCAGAAAATTGTTTCTTTCACAGGCTTTTATTTTTTTTTTAAAAAAAGGATAAACGAAAGTTCAAATTATTCTTTTCTCTTCTCCCAAAGCACATGATTTAGTTCAAAAAGCATTTGCATGAAAACTTTGTAATAATAATTTGACCAATGAGGATTCTAATATAATCATACAAGGTGGGGGCGAAAGTCAAAAGGTTGAGTTAATACCTTAATTTTCGTGCTACGAAACATTTCATCTCATTTACAGCATCTTTGTTTTCTTTTTTTCTTCCTAAAGAAAAAGCCATTGAAGTAACATAGAAAAACTAGAGTAAAATTACCAACTCTCAGTTGATTAACTTCACCTCTAAAAAGCTAAATCATATGTGTTTTTCTTTGTTTATTTGTCTTTTCGTTTAACTTTTTAAGTAATAATAAAAGGAAAGGAAACTTTATATTCAGACACACATTTAATCACTTTTCTTCCTTACAATTATGTGTAAAATTATAAAAAAAAACTTTTAATATAAAAATTTATCAATTAACAAAATGTCATATACTTTTATGATGTTTTCTTAGTTGTCTTATTATGATGTTTTATAAAAGACTTAATAACATTGTATCCTTCAAATATTGAAATTATGAGATTTTAATATTCCAATTGTGTTAATCAAAATTTTAAACTATCTGAATGTGTAATTTTATCCCTTAGAAAATGTTTGTTTCAAAATGATATTGTTTGAAATTTTATTTTAGGGAAATTTTAAAAATTACTTGGTTAGAGATTCTAACATTCTTAGAAATGTTTTGAAATTTTAAAATATTGAAAATTTGGAGTTATTAAAATGAAATTTGTGAATTGTCACCATGAGAACAAAATCGAAATAAATCTGGTTAATTATAATCTCTCTTTCTCGAGAAGGAGCATAATCCAAGAATATTAACAAGGAGGAGAGTACTACATTCTCAAATTTTTTATTCCTGGGATAGATTTTACCTTCATGAAATTCTAAAATGGCATGCGTGATGTAGACCAAAAGTAAAATTAAATTTATAAAACTAAAAGAAAATAAATATATTTATTATCTTACAAATATAGGGTTCTCACATAATTTTTATTAGTAGGAAGATGATATAACTTGAGACAACCATCTGTTTGAAAAATTTTATGAAAGTTTTCAAACACAATATCGAAAGTAAAAATAACAGAACAGTTTTCTTTTTCTTTTTCTTTTTCATTTTTCTGAGATATTCCATACAGAAGCAAAGACAAATGAGTAAAATGATCCCAGTGTGAAGTTGAGATCAACCAAGAACATGAACACGTAACGATCTTAGACTATGAAATAATTTCGACAGATATTCTTAATACACACGAACATGAAGATTGAAAAGTTGACGAAAGAAAATGATGTATTAGGTTTAACTGCATGAAGTTTGTTTAGTTTGGTTGCATAGAAGGTGCGACTCTCCCAGAACTGTGGAGAAACTGAGAAACAATGGAGGCACAGGGTTGCGCCACCGTGTTCTTCCAAGCCTCATTGGCGTCGTGGCCACGTTTCTGAAACACCGGCGTGGCGCAAACGCGGTGGATCTTCCACCCCTTAACACTTCGGAGGATGTGGATTCTCCCAAGTTGCTTGCATGCCAAGTGGCACGTGTTAATCTTCACGTCCCTCACCGCCTCCTGCAGCAGCCTCATCCTCGTGTCGCCGCTCGCCGCCGCCTCCCGCCGGAAGTACGCGTGGAACTCAGAAACCCCAATGGCCTTCCTTATCCCACGCGCGTAATCGCCGTGGGCGTTGAAAAACGGTCTCAACTCGTTCACCATTCCGCATCGGAGCATGTGGTCCACGCGCTGCGCCACGTAGGTATGGAGCACCGGCACGGACACGTCGACCCAGAGGAAGCACCACTCGAACCGCGGCCCGAACCTCTCCACCAGCGCCTCCATGTACGAGTTGGACCCTCCCACCACTATCGGAACCTTGTCGCGGCGCGTGATGGACTCGATGGCGCGTGAAGCGACGTCGCAGAAATCGGAGGCTGTGAACTCGGAGTTCGGGTCCTGCGTCCCCAGCAGGTGATGTGGGACCCCGCGCTGCTCCTCTTTCGTGGCCTTGTTCGTGACAATCTCAAGCCCTTCGTACACTTGCATTTTGTCGGAGTTTATGATTTCTGAGGGAAAACATCTTGCTAAATCCACCGACAACCTCGTTTTCCCGCTCCCTGTTGCTCCCATCACCAACACCACCTTCTCCTTTGGCCTCATCATCTGGCTTTGTCCACTGGAAGGAACGTTTTTCAGAGGCTGTGTTGGTCTACACATCACTCTTGACATCGTCATGCTCATCGAACAAAAGGGTCAGAAATTAAACGAACTGAGCGTGAGAAAACTATGAGAATAAAGTGTGTTTTGTGTACTTCTATATATGCATATATCACGTATGTTCAAAGTTTTTGAAAGGAACTTTAGTTGTGCTTGGTATTTATAGGTAAAAGAAACGAAAGTATCACTCTCTGAAGCGATTTGTTGAAGATTGTAAAACAAGGTCTAGGAATAATTATCAGTGAAGAAGATAATATATAGTGGTCATCACAAAATATTCCCATGGTTTTAAATTAGTGACGCGGTCTTTGGTCAATCCCATCTTCTCTTTTCAACTGCATGTTGCTATCAGGTCAGCGATTTTCATCCCTCGATATTATTATGTAAAAGTTTTTTCTTTTCTTTTGAAAAACTCAGAGACAATTAGTGCAATGTTTGATTTGTGGTCAGATCAAATCAAACTAAACATCTGTGCTGGGAAAAGTTTGTGTATGTACTCTGAAGAGGAAGCTAGCTAATTAAGGTGTTTGTGAAACAACATGAGTGGACCGTGAGCACAAGGTTCTTTTTTTTTTTTTTTTTTTTGTATGGTGGGGCTGTAGAAGTAGAGCATAAAATTGTGGTGATAAGATCTTGTTATTCGTTTCTTTTTATCTGGAAATTTTGTCTCTTATACACGTAGAGCAGTTTGAGCTTGGGTAGCATCTAGCTTCTATCTCACAAGATCATACAAAGATAGGCTTAAAATATATGGCCTTTTGCTCGATCACGACACAGATTCGATCAATCGAGTTCGTGTGCAATACCAAGATACATTTCAAAATATTTGCATTTGTATAAATCAGAAATACTTTGGTTGGTACTTTTTTCGGGCGTTGTTCGAAAGAAACCTAGCTAGCTATAAAGTGATTTAAAGTAAAATTCAATAGTACGGATGGAATATTTATCTAAGGACATTCATATTTTTTATGGTACATTAACGAGATTCATATATCCATAGCTTTTGAATAAATTTTACTTTTTAATATGGTTTTAGTTTGATTAGGAGCCGTGATCCAGTCAACTATTGAGCTATCAGACCTGTCATCGAATTGTGTAAACAGGATAATTCAATTGATGTTGCTGTATGTAACTTTGACATGTCAAATATTTTAGTTTCCACTAGAACAACAAAACAATTTCTTTACTTGATTTATATGTTAAAAATATATTTGTATCCTATGTTATGCTACATGGGGAGGAACAAATGTAAACTTTTTATATATGAATGAAACTTTTTAATGATGAGTTTTGAAAAAGAAAAAAAAAACAATGGTTCAAATTAGAAGGTATTCAATGATGTTTCTGTTGTCAGTTGAAATTTTAAAACATTGTTTTTTATAATTATGTTTCCTTTTATTGCCTCACTTGTGTTTCATACTTATTTTCATCTCTTAAAAGAATGCGCAACTCTATTTATAACTATTAATAAATAGAATTCTTTTGTAATTGTTTTTAAGTATCCACATGAGTGCATTTCACGGCAATAATTAATACATAACAAGATGTATTCCTATAATTATAAAGAGATCATCTAATGTGTTTTGAGATAATGTTATATATATTTATCATATTTTTAATATTTTTCTATGATAATTTTAAAAATTATCATCACTCTTATATATTATTTTCACATTGCTTCAAGTTTAAACTTCTATTTTATTTTTATTTTTTTCAATACACCTCTTCTTCACATATAGTATTATTGGGTTTGGAGTGACAATAATAAGAAAAGTGATATTTTTAATAAACTTAAAATAAACTCTAATATTATCTTAAAAAGAAAGGTTTAACTCAATTGTAAAATACGACTTATAAAATGAAAACTCTCTTCACTTAAAAATGGAATTTAGACACTAACACGTGTGATCTTGGATTTTTTCCACTTAGAAATGCCTCCATAAAAAATGAGATGAAAACCCAAATAAGTCCTACAGCAGTAAATTTCCTAAAAAGCAAATTAATTAACTATATTAAGCACCAGCTTTAATATAAAATAACTAAATTAACTAGTGAGTCCATATTTCATGACTATATAAGGAATGATCCAGTAAAAGAAAAAAAAAAATGGCCTTTGCAAAGATGAAAGTAAGATGACAATTAGGCAAGTCATCAAAATGGGAAGCGTTACAGTTCTTAATGTTTGACCTTTTCTAAACTAATCTCCTTATCTAAAAAACAGAATATAGAATGCATGGTCAAGTAAGTAAGCTGAATTGTATTAAAGGAATAAACGAAGTTACAGATAAAGGTATCCATGCAGAAATGTTATAGGCAAAGACTTCATTCATATATCTGCTTCTATATTCTGCATGTAAGCATGATTCTGGTATTCAACGAGACACGGTTAGTGGTTCATGTTTTCTGTTTTGGGGAGATGCACTTGGCTTGCCAAGGAAAACACAACCTTCTATGAAGTCATTCGTGTAACATGTGCTTATATCAATCAATTTTGCTGTCCATTACTCCGGAACATAATCACATGTATATAATAACACTGTGCAAGACTCAAAGTGAAGATGTATCATATGTATGGAGTATTGCATGATGGCACCGAAATAGTTAAATTGGGACCATAGCTTTCATGTTACATCACCATATACATGGTGTCCCACAATTGTTTCAAGATGGCACCGTAATTCCAACTGATAGCAATTTATTACATAACAACACAACAACGTGGTTTGCTTTGACATTCTTTTTGACTCATTTTCTGACACCAACATATTCTGAATTTGGCTTTGAGAGTATAAATGTTACATGGTCTGTCACCGGAACAGGGGAAAAACAGAGATAGGAGCACCGCTTGTCTTCAGATGAGGCCCATCTGAAAAGGCAGGGTTTGAAAAGCAAGTACAAAATGTTAAGTACACTACACAACTCAATGGACTACAAAATATAAGCTTTTACTCTTCACAAATAAAAAACATAACATATCACTTGTTACAATATTTGTTTACATGACTACATGCTCCACTACACAAAATTAGATTTACAATGATGGTCTAAAGTTTGACAATATTTTTATTATTCTCAAACGGGTATTCATCAAAAATCTACTTTAAGTAATATAAATAAAAGTAGAAAACTATTATAAAAATGAGAAGTTGATTTGAGTATTTTTAGTAAAATTTAATAAGTTTTGTTGGTATGTAAAGAATTTGGGTAGTTATATATCATGAAAAAGTTTACAATTTTTTCCTTGCAACAAGTTGTATAAAAAAGTTTACAGTTTTCTCTTATTAAAAATTGCATAGTAAGTAATAAAATATTACATATTAAAATATTTTGTTGAGTCTTTTTTTATGATGTTAGATATATTTTGCTAAAAATATTATTTCTCTAACTTTATTTATAGAATTATGTGAAAATGAATATAAGTTTAACTCAAAGTAAAGGTGAGTTAAACTCACTTTTAAAATGAACTTATTTTTACTGTACTTTTGATAAGTAAGACGACTCTAGTGCACCCATCACACCAAATAGTAATATCTTGACTAACATAATTTGAATTCAAATATTTTTTATTAACTTAATTATATTAATCAATGTTTTCTATTTTCAACTTTAAAATAATCATAGTTAAAAATAAGAATGGAAAGAAAATGGCTAGAAATGGGACAAATTTAAAATTAACAAATATTTATACAAACTAAAACCATTTAAACCTTGAAAAAAATCATCAATTACTTATATATTCCAATAGTAACATAAGTGAGAAAATGTTGTCCTAATAACTATTAACATAAACTTAATAGTTAAATAAAATAAGTGAGTGCAAATACTATCTAATAATCCATTTTATAAGATTAACATAAATTTAAAATTATTTTATAAGATCATATTTAGAATTTATTTTAATAAAATTAGTTAAACTAATCGAATCACTTCCTATCAATGATTAGATTTATAACAAATATTTAAATATAAAAAAGATGGAGCAATTTTGTGTGTAAGTGTATCTCTTGTGTGTTTGTACATACATATGCTTATGTGCATATTTCTTTTATCTCATCTCTATTCTAAATTGTTAAAAAAAAAGACTTAGGTATTTTTTTATTTTAAATTATATAATCTTTAATATAATTTTTTTTTGTATAATATAGAATAAAAAAATTAAAAAAACACTCTTATGGAAACAAGCCCACCACTTCCCATTGTTGAAGCAAAGGAGACCATTATGAGAGATGTCTGATGTTAGGCATTGAAGATGAATATTGCTTGGGCAATTCCTTCCTGTACCCTAAATTTGCTTCTCGCACTCAATTAGTTTTTCATAATACTGCAAATGCTTTTTTGCAGAAGATGATGGAAAGAGAAGAGTAGTGTTGGGTGGTGCGTGACTTCTTCAGTGAGTGTGGTGGTGGATAGTATACAACTTCTCCGATGAGTATCTTGGTCAGTGGAACTGAGTTGTTTTCGTTTTGTGCATTCATTTGGTGTAGAAGTGCAATATACATTTAAGAGTTTTTTGGAAATTATTTTTCGAAATTGGCTTATGGAAAACAAATTGTAGAAATATGTGAGGGATGCATGAGTTACGGTAAACATTTTCGTAGTAGTTTTTATTTTAAGAAAAACATTTTTCGGAAAGTGATATAAGGAAAAGTGAGTTACGAAAAAAAAGTTTTTGAAAAAGAAAAAAAAAATTACGGAAAACGTTTATCAAAACAGAGAAATTGATTTTCAGAATAAGAAAAATACTTTTGGAAAACGTTTTCCAAAATACGTTTTTTGGAATATATTTTTAAAAAAAGTTTTCCAAAAATCAATTTTACATTCTGAGAAGTATTTTTCAAAAGTTATTTTTGAATTTTGGAGAACATTTTCCAAAACTATTTCTTGCCTCTAAAACTCTAAAATTCATTTTGAAAAATTAAATCCGAAAATTATTTTTACATCCCAATATTCATTCTAAAATATCAATTCGGAAAGCCATTTTTATAGCCATTTTTAAATTCTGATATTTCAAAAATATGATTGAGTGTAGGAATTGCCCATTCTTTCCATAACCGATGAAAGTGACCCACAATATAATCATAAATCCTAAACTGTTCCGACCTTTTACATTAATAACACACTAAGTTTGAGAACTCTTGATCCAGTTTTGATTGTTGTTTAGGTCATTCCTACTTGACTTTAGTTTTTAACAAAATGAAATCGTATCACCAACTTTATTTAAAATAAAATAAAATAAATCTCGATTCACACTAATTAATTCTCATAGTAGAACAAGATCGTGACATACTACCCACTGTTCATTTCGATAATTTTTAGAATTACACCTTTTCCATTAAAAATTATGGAAAACTCATTATTTCCCTTAGGTTGAGGTGAAGTCTGAAAAATCTGTTGCAAGAACACAGTCACAAGGAGAAGCAATAGGTACGTTTTCTATATGAGGGAGATGATTAAATTAAATTAGTCCTGGGATGTGCTCTAGGATGAAGATTTGACTTTTATAGATGATTCTTCAGACAGAAGAAATATCTTGTAGAGTTCTAAATGTTGCAATAAATAAAGCGAGAAGTTGGAAGCATGATTAAGAGCAGAATCCGATTTTTAACTAAAGAATAGCATGATATTTTTAATGTGCACCTGTACATTAATAAGCAATGTTTAGAATATTTCCTTACAGCATCTAATGAACAAGTTATTATGTTACTTAAGAAGAAAAGCACCTGTACATGTTGTGAAAAGGAACTAACTAATGCGATTGGTAAGATTAGGGAGAGTGAGATTAGCACACTTGGCACCCTGCAGCAACAGAGATGAGCTGAAACCAAATATATTTGACTCAACATCAAACTGCACTACATTATCCTCCAATTGATGCCCTCCGATCACAACCGCCGTCCTTCTACGGCTCCCACCGTCCACGAAACCCAAACACCACACATCCACTCCTCCCTTTTCAGTCCTTACCATCGAGTTCCCTCCGAAGATTCTCCAAAATACTTCCTCGCTCTGCATCACCAGATCAACGGTTGGAACCGCCGGTCCCACTCTTGTCTCCGTGAGGTCTCCTGCAGGATAGCACACGCCAAAGGGCTCAACGGCCTCTGTCGCCGTTAAATTAAAAGCGGAGGATTCGTTGACAAAAAACTGGACCAAGAGTTTGTAAATGGAACTTTCCAAAACGGTGTAGGGCTCCGCAGTGCTGATCTTGGTCCCACCGAAGCCGGTTTCATCAACGGTTAAGATGGAGGCGTTGATGGGAAGAGCCTTGCCGTTGATCTTAATGGAGGTGACGTTTATGAAATACTCATCCGACGGTTGAGAGTTGTGGCTGACGACAGTGTCGGCGACGGGGTTTAGAATGAGGGGGGTGTAAGTGAGGTCAATTTTGGAAGAGAAAAAGTAAGAGATGGCGGTGGAGGCGAAGATAGCTGCGCCTGTGTTGGGTGAAGCGGGCAAGCAGAGAGAGAAAGAACGAGGGGAACTCAATGCGGTGCTTATTTGGGCCGGGAGGGAGTAATTGGACCGGCCCAAAGCGGCTAGTCCGGCCACATTGGTAGCGAGGCCTTGTAGCAAATGGGCCGCGGCGCAGGAGAAGATGAAATTGGAAATGAGAACGAGTGGGTTCTGAGAGGAGGAGTCGTAGGAGGGAAGGGCGAGAGAGTCGATGAGGGCGGTGTCGAGAAGGGTGGTTCTTGTGAGGGGGTTTTCCGGGAAGAGGGCGCATGTGTTGTTGGAGCAGGCCTTGGAGGGGAAGGAGTCGCATAGGGAGGTGTTGCAGGGGATTTGGTGGGAGGAGGAGGAGGTGTAGGTGGAGTCGCAGAGGAGCCAGGTGAGGGAGGAACCGAGATCGAGGTGGAGTGTGGTGTGCTGGAGTGGGGTTTTGAGGAAGAGGTTGAGTGTGTAGAGTTGGGAGGAGGGGTCTTTCGAGATTGGGGCTACCAAGGGGATTTGCAGTGTCGGTGTTAGAAACAAGAAGAGGGAGATGGCCAAGAACGACAACCTGCTGCAGAGACAAGGAAGAGGCATTTTCGAAGGTTCCGGGAGGGAGATGGAACGTTGATGACATAAATGCCGTGGAATTCCCGCAGAGCTGTACTTATTACGTCCACCCATGTCAAATGTTGTCGGTGCAATGCAACTATTGTTCTATTTTCGTATGCTGCATGCATAAAGTACACTTGTGGACTGTGGTGCTAAACCACCTTGTCAATACGGATAAAGATGTATAAATAAATGAAAATATTGATTTAATAAAATTATAACTTCATAAAAGATACAGCTCAGGAAAAAAATAAATGAATGTCGAGCAAGTCTTTGTAATATCTCATATAATATTATGATGGCCATATATCATATAAGGTAGTTTAGCTGCACTTTACAGACTACAAGTCTACTTGAAGCTAGGAAAATTAGGCTGGATTACTCACGTCAACCCCAGTTAAAGACTTCAATTGCGGGCTTAAGATCTAAACAACAGCATCAGTATCTGTATCACAAATGTTTTATCTGTAGCGCATCTACCATGTGTCAAATATAATACAATTTGCTTGAAAAAGGATATATAAACTAGTGAAATCCTGAGTTATTGTATCCTGTTAAAGATGTTTCTGTTGAGCTTTTTTTCCAATGTGATCTTGTGATATGCTGTAAATAAAGAAATAAAGTTAAAGGAAATAATAGACAAAATTGATAATATACAACAGCGACCAAAGCCAAAATCTTGTTAGCCAAACAAAATCGTAGAACCTAAACTTATTTCCTATGTTATGCACGAGGCTGACAATGGCGCAGCACAAAAACAAAATCTTGGCCACAAAAATGTACAGCTTCTGGGCTGGTACTTCATTCAGAAGTCTTGCTTGCTCTTTCAGTAAAGATACGACATTCGGCTTTCTTAGCTTTTATTATATAAATCACTTTCGCCTTGAAGAGACCATATGATGATGAGCCTTGATATCCCTTTGTATTCTGTCTGCATACAAAGGTAGGCAAATTATCTCATTGATCTCATTCAATAAGACTTCTTCTGTGATGTTATCCTTTATGCTTCGCATTACCTGTATTAAAAAATTTACAAAAACTGTTCAACAGGCCTTCAACATGAATTAGTTAAACAAAAAATATAGACAACCAAAAAGAAGATTGCATAACCGAATTGAAAAGTATAGCAGGTATTATAACCTTTCTATAGGTATTGATATCATTTGGAGTTGCTTTGTCTATTCTGGTCCGCATACAGACCCAATGATGCTCCCCGGAATCCCAGTAGCATTCAATGATCTTTCCGGAATAGGAAGAAATGTCTGATGCATCTGAAAATCATTTTGAGCCAAAAATTAAAAACAAATTATGGCTTCACCTCTCCAGATATTAAGTTAAATAACGGGAATTATGTTATAGCTAGCTTAGACCGATTCAATTGTAAGGGGAGCCTTGCCAATGGAATGAATATAATTCAATCGCATTTCAAATATGACAAAAATGGGGTAGTTCATGCAATTAGCTGTCATCTGGACAAATAGTAATGATGCCATTAACTAAATTATGATCATATAAAGTAATAATGATGGTCTACAAGTTGTACAACCTTTAAAAATAACATTCTCTTCCATTAACTTCTTCCTTCCACTTTCAAACAGAAAAAGCATGGGACGATCACCAGCCACCTGTCAACAAAGGCATCATCAACAAATTGTCATATTAAAAAAGAATATAACACCAAATAAACTGATTTAAATTTTGAACTTGAGAAGAAGTACTCGTACAACCTCACAGAGGAAGTCAACAGAGTTCATCTCAGGGTATTTCCACTTCAGAAGACCTTCATGTGTGCGAGGGACATACGGATCATCCCAACCCTGATAGAACGAACCATCACTATTAGCAATGGACAAGTAGATGAACCAAAAAGCCTATATGCATATTTGTGATGATATTATCAGCCAGTCAGTATTCATTATCAACCAAAACTGCATCAGTAATCAAATTTGTCAAAATCCAACATTGACTCATGCGGCAAAACAAGAACTGAGAAATTTGGACTGTTCCCTAGTACACCATTTGTTCAGTACATCATCCTTAACCACCTGGTGTTTCCTACAAGCCAAGTGTTCATCCAACTATCCTATACATCCAAGCTCAACTTGGGAGGTTCAGTCCTCTAGAGACACAAATTACTACCTGGAATACAAGACCGTCTGATGAATGCGATAGTTGTGGAATGAATTTATGTAGGAGCTTTGATACAGTAGATAGTAACCAAAAGCCCTTCCTTCTCACCTAAAACAAAAATACGAAAATATAAACAAATAGCTTATACCAGTGGAAAATGTTTCTGAAAATAGAAGACTAAAATAATCATTATACATACACTAAATGGTTCCAAGTCGTATCTATAATAAGGATTTGTACTCTTTAAAAGGCCCTCACGTTCCATGTTACGAGGCTCAATTACTTCTTTCTCCAGCAATTTCCACCTTTCATAAAACGGCAGCTGCATGTATTAGACCAAATGGGCATGTCAAAAGTCAGCCAGCACAACTGTAAACATCAATCCAAGGACTTACAGGGTTCCAGGCGTACATAATCTAGTATATTATGTCCTTTTCCAATGTTTTACTAGCTTTCCAAATATCCTCATTGGAGTCCATTACATAATTCACATTAGCAGCCAGACTTCATTGGAAGTGAGAAACCCACTCCCAGAAATATTAAAAAGTATCTATATTTTATTGTATCAGTAGTTAATTACAAGTTAATAAACAAGACACTGCTTCTCTGATGATGATGATTTAAATTATTTCACTATTTGCATTGTCTAGCCAGATCCAAAAAATAAGGATTACTTACGATCCAGGATTTTCAAACTTACTAAGAAAAGGACCCCCAATTTAGAGGCAGTTTCAAATCCAACAAGAAGCTTACATGTACTTATTTTACTGCATGATTGTTTGGAGATACTTTAGTTAACTGAAATACAAATACCTTGTTAGGAATACATTTGGTTTTAGCTGACCACTAAATACAGCAACTCAAAATAGCGAGCGTAAACAAGAGCTAACGATTTAAATTTCTTTATTTTATATAATATAATAGGAGTAAGACAAACCATGAAAGAAGTCAATAATATCTCAACACTAGTTGTCAATAAATGTGTACCTCTGTCAAAGAGACCTGATTAATTGCCATCAAATCATAAATAAGGTATCTTCTCTCTTGCTTATGTGTGTGTGGATCCCTGTCAATAATCATCTCCCCATCAAGTAATGTGTAGTGGTGATTCCTCTCAGGTGTACCCTTGATATTGATTATGATCGAAAACAATTGAGTTATCATTTAGATAAATCTAAAACAAAATTTATAAAAGACAAGAGACGGCTTCCAAATACCCGAGACAGATAAAACTCACTTGATAACAAAGTAAATTGAATAAACATACACACCCCATTTGAATATCTGCAAGGAAATCGCATATTGATCCTGTGGAAAAGAAATTTTCTGTCAATCAAATAACATCCATCACCAGTTATCAGCATCATATAGCGTGTCCCATCGGCTTTCCATGTGGCATAGTAATAGCGTTGTCTCAAGAGTTGCAGATTGTCCCTGCAAAAGAAAAAAACAATGATCTAAAGTAAGTTGTTAAAACCAAAGAAGATAATAAACAAAGATGAAGACTTAGATTTACAATCAAGTTTTAAAGTTAATCTCCTCACTCAAAGTCAACTGCATCAAATGAATATTTTGTTCACTTTTCCTAAAAGCTGAAAAAGAATAGAATTAAGAAATGTCTTTTGATCGCAGAACATCCATTAATTTAATAGCCAAATTTGTTTGTTAGGCCAAACAGCAATTTGAAGTTAATTGTAGCATTTTCTATCGGTAGAAATTAAACACATGTCAAGGAGTTTATAACAACTTAGTCAGATCCCTTTGAAAATTTGTAGAATATTTTATAAATACAAAATAATATTAAAATAAAATCTTAAATATTTTTAAAAATTGACTTTAAATCTAACTCAACATCACAAAACTAGCCTACAAGATAATGTTTGTACCTACTTATATATTATAATTGAACTATATATCTATACATGTGAGACTAACAAAAACAAAAAAGCTTGTATATGTAAATGCAAAATGGATCAAAATTTGTTTAAGTAACAGAAGTTAAACTATAATATATAGAGGGTGGAAATCTGGAATTTGAACTTCCAATATGTTTGGCAATCAGTCACAAAGGTTTTGACAAATAATCCATAGAAATAATCATGACTTATTTATTGACATCTCTGTATAAGAATTAATATATCATAAGGATCCTGTTATGTTGCTCTTAGTTATTCTTCTTCTCCATCAGCTCTAATAAAAAATAGAAAGGACTTTCTTAATGTAGTGAAAGAAATGTCAGCCAATTAGAAAATTGCAGAAAAAAAAAAGTATGTTAAACAAAATTTACGAAAAGCACAAGATGCTCCTTTCAATGAATAATTCAAATTTTCAATTAAACAATTGAAACACAAGTGACGATAGAGAACACATACTTTAGGTACTGTTAATTCCTAAGACCTAGTCGATTAGAAAAACCATTAATGTCCATCTCAGTAAAACAGCCAAGTCCATTCTAAAGTTACGTATAATTCTCAAAGTAACAAAAACCAAAACGATCAAATGTATTAAGATTGGACCTGTTCAGAGAAACAGGGTGTGATCCAGGAAACTGCGATCGTCCTCTTCCCTAAAAAGAGATAATAATTATGAAAACCAAAAATAATGCCATTAATTCATGGAACAAGTGTATTCACGAGAAACTAATGTTTCTGAATAAACAAACTATTTGGCTTCAAAGTTCCTTGGAATTTTATTGAGATGCATCAAATACAACCCATTGCTCTAGCTAGCATAACTTTATTTGTGTAAAATTAATAGAGTTATGTTGACTTTAAGAGGGAGATGACAGAGAGAAATAGAGACAGGGAAGTATTGCTTAAGTCAAATTTATTTCCTATACATTACAGTACTTATATTACACACATTTAGACTCTTCATAGACTAATATTTTGCAGGAAAAGAGTGAATGGGTGCTACTTCCAAAACACTAATTCCTATGAAAATTAAATCATACATGTGATGCATGAATTCTTTTAACATGCGATAAAAAGAAAAATTCTTCATTATCTCAACTACTTTGAGTATAAATCATTTTCAATAAAATACATACAATTCAACAAAAAGCCAATTCAGAAACCCACCCCTGTGCCCAACTTGAGCAGTTGATAACAAACTTCTTGCATCGCACGCAGCTGGTTTGGAGGAATTGGATCTCCCAAAACATCATCACTTGTCATTACTTCATTTCTGACAATATTCTCCTAGAAGATCGGACCAAACATAATGATAGTCCACATAAATATATAACTCCCAGAAATAAATTGTGAAAAGACTTAAGGTTTGTAAAAACAGATCATATTTTCTTTTTCAACAGAGCATAGACATGAGGGGAAAAATGGAATTATATAAGGAAAACAATTCAATATTAATGTGGCTACATATTGATCTCACGGCCACTTATTTAAAAAAGTTCTGTTATCAGTGTATACATCTAAGTCTCGACAAAGAAAATAGAAAGATGCAAAAGGTGAAGCCAATTCTATTTTTAGGCCATATCAGATATTTTTCAACAAAAATAACACATAATTAAATGGAAGACTCGTGCTCATACAAACTTGTTGGAAGTAAGTAACACTTCAAGCATCCATCCAAGTAAGGAGTTCCTTCAACCCAATGGAAGCACAGGAAATCATATAACTAAGAAGCTAAGTAAACTGAGTCAACAAGGTGGACATACCTGTGCTGGAATGTGTCCATAATTGTCCACAGCTGGGACAGTTGTGTCACGATAATCAGGATCAGAAGTTCTCTTCCATTCAGGAGTTTGAGGACAAACAAGATCTTCAGGCTTCTTTTCATGATAAAACATGTACAGGGCGTCAATATAGTCCTGCTTGTAAATTCCAGGGTGACGTGCCAAAGCAAATTTATTTATCGCCTGGAAGATAGCAAGCACAAAATTGCATAACACATTAGCCACTCAATTCATGCAGGTATTGAAAACAAACCAATGAATTGTCCGATAAATTTACTCACCTCAGTAACAGATATAGATTCAGTACGCACAAGAAAGTGAACAATCATATAACCTGTGCGATTATGCCCATGGGTGCAATGTACAAGTATGTATTTCTTTTCATTTGTTCTTTGGGAGCAAAAATCTTGAACCTAAAATGAATATCTAACAAGTATAAATCATAAAACCTCAAGTAAGATATCAAGCACTGTACCTCCATTGTTAGGAACACTAACAAGAAAGACAATACTTGACTATCAAATTGTGAGCATTAATCAAAAGAATCAGTAAAAGTAATGTTCGTAAATTCTAACAGTTAACACTATCAATACTGAAAAAAGGAGCTACCTCATCACAGAATTTTTTTACAGATTCATCATCAGGTACAGCATCTCTTCCCTTGCATCTTATCTGCACAAGCAAATAGAAAGTCTAAGGTCAATTGCAATTCACATTTCATAAACAATAGGATGAAAGATATTGTTACCTTGACATGACTAATTCCTTCTTTTGTCCAATCTGATAGAGGATAATAACGAGTAGTATTTGTCAGATCAATCACTAAACCAAGCTGCAAAAAACATAAAGTTAAGCACTATGAAGCTGGTTGCAACGCATTTTATACAACACTACAAAGAAAACAAGTATTCATTCATGGGACACAATGTAAAGTCACAATAATGAAAGATACTCCTTTTTTTTTAAGGATACTCTTAAATTGCTTGAAATTGTTTTCTTATCCCCGCAATCTTTGGTACAGCTATTCAGGTAACAGATAAAACATGTAAAAGACTCCACAATGTTTCAAATTCTGCTCTTTCCGTGGTTACTAATCTTTCTATGTTAGCACGGACAAAATATAAATACTACTATCCTCATTCTTCCTGTTTCTACCTCTTTGTCATCAAATCCTAAACCATAATATAAGCCATCTTATGTCACTTTACACCACATTCATGTAAAGGACATTGCATTGTGATATATATATATATATATATATGTGTGTGTGTGTGTGTGTGTGTGAACAATAGAAAGTTCCTTTAAGTGTTGTGATGCAACAAAATGAAAAATTGTTTAACATGGCAAAATAAAAAGTTCAGTCACACAAAAAAAGATTATGAAAAGTCACATCAAAAGATTCAAACCAATCCATTCTATGACTTATCTATTTCTATCGGCAACTTGTGCAAATCATACATACTTATCTCCACACAGAATATATTAATCAGAGGAAATTATTTATTACTGTGCATTTGATGTACTTACTTCCCGACCTAAGACTCTTTGTTGATGAATCGCTTGTTTAGGAGTATATTTTTTTTCATGTGGAATGTAATCATTGAAAGATTCACCAAGTGGAACCTTTGAAGGGATTATGCGTCCTAATTCTTGTCCATGTGCTGGGCAGTCAAACCAACCTGTCACATACAATCAACTAAAAATAAAAATCTATAAAAGATAAAGCACAACATCAAAGACTAATGTTATTACAAGAATGAAGAGCACTAAAAAGGAGTTCAACTTCGTAAAGAAAATTGTAGCCTGGTGTAATAAATGGAAATGGGCATGATTGTTAATTTTGTTAAGGATTGATGGGTTAGGAAATTAGCTGAGTAAAATTTATATATAGGACCCTGATATATGGAAATGGGATATCCATTAATAAAATTGTTGAGGAATGTTTTGATTCCTTGAGTGGGATAGTAGAGAGATACGTATGTGTGTAATTTTATGTGCTAGTGTTTTCTAAGCAAAGGTGATATCCAACTCAATCTTTAACAGTGGTATCGGTTAGTCAACACCAATGGAGGGTTTTACAGCAAACAAAGATTTGGAAGTTTGTATTGAGGGACTCAAGAAGTTGCTAGAGACTTCACTTCACAACAAGATAACAAGAAGTTGATTGAAGAATCACAACAAAGCAATAGGAAGGACGTGGATTTAATGAAGGCTTTGCTTCAAGAAATGTGGATCATGATGAATTCCATCTGTGCATAAGTCGGATCACTCCACCGAATGAAACAATAGGAGATTTCACTCTGGTATCTAGCATGATTGTGGAGCATGCACAAATTCCATTTCCCAATGCCTATAATTGTTGTGAATGGTGTGCTACAGTTGAACAATTCTTTGATCTTAAAATGACTCGTGAGGATAAACGTGGTAAACTTTTGCTTCTGTCTATGGAGGGTAAGGCATTCATGTGGCAGTGGCATTACTCTGCACAAAGCCAAACTACAAAGAAAGGGTGGCAATAGATCTTGCAAGATGTGGCAAGTTTTGATGCAGGTGATTGCAATGATCCAATTTCGAAATTATCAAAACTGGGACAACAAGGTTGCTAGATTATATTGAGCATTTTGATGAACTATTTGCTCAAGTTGATGTGACAAAAGAAATGGGTGAGTTTTTTTTTTGGGGAGGTTTGCACACTTCCTTGGAAAATTCTGTGAGGATTCATAACCCTATGAACACAAGATGTAATGAGATTAGCACGCTTACAAGATGATATACTTCAAGATATGGAAAAGAAAATTTCTAAGACCAAGCAATCTTACGTAGCATGCCACAAGAGCAATACAAGAAACTAGTCCTTCTCAAACCAGACACAAAGATCCACTCCTGTGACCAATGTTCAACACCATCAATCGGTCTTGTCTTCGGGTTCAAGTTCCATGACAAATTTGAAGGGCTATAATCTAATTAATGCAAATAAGAAAGAAATGAATGACAGAATTGCAAAAGGTCTATGTCTATTTAGTGGTGAGCAATGGGATAGATGTCACAGGCAAAAGTGCAAAGTATAGGGTAAGCTTTGTGCCTTTTTTTTTTTTCACAAGGTGACGTGGAGGTGTCAGTGATACTGAACTAGATTCAAGTGAGGTGCAGGCAACTTTGGCAATTTGTTCACCAAGAGGATGTACATATATCTCTCTATGCATTGAAGGGCGTAACAGGTGGACAAATATTGCAATAGGGAGGCACAATCAAAAAGTATGAGGTACATGTAGACATATTAGACCAAAGGTTCAAAAAAGGGAATCAAGTTGTCATTGAACTTCTAGTCCATTGGAATCATACTAGAATCATACGAGCCCGAATTATGCTATTTGGCATGAGTTGTTCCAATTGAAAAAGCAATTTCCTAATGTAAAATGGTAGGAAGTATGGAGCAAAGGTCCTTGGGGACAAGGCCTTCACAAGATGGGGACATTGTAATAAGTAGAAATAGGCATGATTGTTAATTTTGTTAAGGATTGATGGGTTAGGCAGTTAGTTGTGATTAAAAGTTACAATAGGACCTTGATGTATGGAAATGGGATATCCATTAATAAAATTGTTGAGGAACTCTCTGTGTAATGTTGTGTGGTAGTGTTTTTTGAGTAAAGGTGAGGAAAAGAGTAAGATTGATATCCAACTCAATCCTGGAGACAACTATGAAAAAACAACTTATTAGAAAACCATTCATACATAATCTAATAATAACATGGAGAGTGGCAAATTAGTTAAAGAAAAAGGTCTTCTTCATGCAATGGTGACTTGTAATTGTGAGTTCAAACTATGGGAATGTGTACATTACACAATACTAATAGTAGTCAACTTCAATTTTCGAAGAAGACTAATGATTAGCCAAAAGATAAAAAAAGATTCTATCATAAAGGCCATGAAATATGCCCGTATATCACAATGCATGTTGCTTATAATTAATAACACTTTCACAAAAGTAGCTTACCCATATTGCACAAGTGAGACATTTAACATACACAACCATCTTCCATATATGCCCACAATTGGTATAACCTTTTTGGAGGAATATTCAAAAATCTCTTTCATGGAGCCATTATGAGGAAAAAACGATTATCTCACTATAATAAGTTGAACCAAAACACGATAACTCTAGTTAAGGGAAAAAGTAACCCTCCAATGCCAAAGGTAACTTATAGCTTCATTTATTTACAGCAACTCCATAATTTATATAGTTAAGTTCCTAATAGCAAAATAGAAAATACACTAGAATGAGATCAAAGTAGTGGGCAACATCTTCACAACGTAATAGCCTATAATTGACAACCAAATCCGTCTGTACTGTATTGAAGATAAATAAAAACAAAAACCCACCATCAGGAACCATGTTCCTATCATAAGGTCTAGAATTCATATTGTAAGGTCCCCGTTCATGCCCTCGATCCATGTACGGGGGCTTTCTTTTCAAACCTCTGCGCGTATCCTCATTATTCTGTTGCATGAAGAACTCACAATAAGAAATAGAATGAGAGATATCTGAACAAAAAAATCTACAAAAGATAAACAATTCAACAATAATCTAAGACAATGCAGAACATAAAATTGCAAGTAGTAGAATCAGTTGAACAAGTACAGCTGAAGTGCAGTAGCTACAGTTCCACACACACACACACGTATATACCAGAACAACCAAAAGGTCGTTGTGCAGGCAGTTTTGCACGGTGAAATTCATTGGCACAAGACAAAACAGCAAAACGTTACCCTAAAATACTTTCATAGGTACCATAATACTTTAAGACAGACTCTCACAAAGGAAAATCCACAAAAAGCATGATAAATGTGGATACGGTTATTCACGCGTCACTGAATATGGAAAACTACTTGTATTAGATTGTGAAAACCTGACATCAGATTATGCATTACATCTACCGGTGATAATCCATGAACAAAACAAAAAGAAAACAGAGAGAAAACAGTGTGTCTTGGATTCTCGAAAATAAAGAAATAAGTTGAATTGTTCTGGAGAGTTGGGTTTTGGTCCTAGTCGTAATCGTGGTGCTAGGTAAACCTAGATAAAAAAAATAGCGAGTAACGGAAGAAAGGGAATAAGTGAAGAAGTAGAAACAGAAGACATATGCAGATAGTAAAATTATGGTTGCGGAAAGGATGAATCGAATCTACCATGCGATAGCTCATGGGAGTAACAGATTGAGAAGAGTAGGAGAGTGATGTGAGAGCGAATGTGGTTAGGGTTTTTGATGGATGAAGAAATGGAGAATTGATCTTAGAAGGAGAAGAATTTAAAGATCTGTTGTGGTGTGCGCCACCATACATATCCGGGTCTTCGCCCCGTTGTGAACCGACAAAGCCACCCCTTTTATCTCTCTTTTTCTTGTCTTCGTTTTTCACTTTTTTTATTTATTTACCCTCACGTCTCCTGTTTTGTTTTCAAATTTCATCTAACACCTCACTATTTTTTAAATTTAAACAAAATAACAACTGAAATCATTTACGCTGAGGATCTTTCAAAATTTCGATACAATTCAAGTCAAAAAGAATATTGGATCTAAAATCTATATTTATTTTAAATTATTTTAGATTTCTTTAATTCAATTTAAATTGTTTTAAATTTAGATTAAATTTACATTGTAAAGTTAAATTAGATTAAATCTGATATGGAATCAATGTGACATAGAATTGATTAATTGACTTGATTTGGATTTAATCCAACTTAATTAAACATGTTCTCCACTTGATGAATTAGTTGGATATAGGTTCAATTTGACTTTACTCGACCTAGAGTGATCTATCTTAATCTAACTTAAACTCGATTCAACTTGAACCTTATCAAAGTCAACTCGACATTACCTAACCTAATCTTGATCAAAATCAACCTAACTTGAGTCCAACTCAACTCGGTTGAATATAGGACAAGCCGACTCAACTCGACTGGACTCGGGTGAACTCACTTTGACTTGACATGGGATCGGTTCAACTCAACTTGACATGGCTCTAACCTGATGTGAGTCTAATGTCTCAACCCAACACAAATATAAATTGACTTAGCTCAATTCATCTTGGCCCTGCCCTACCTAGGCTCGACTTAACTTGGACTCGGCAAGACTCAACTCAATCTGGATCTAATCCGATTAGACTCATCCTGACCTGAGCCAAGCCCAACTCGATTGAACATTGGCTCACCCCGACTCAGATCAACCTTGGCCCAAGCTAACTTGATTCTACCTAATGTGGACTTGACCCAACTGAGTTTGACATGACCTCAACCCAATGTAGGCTTAATGTCTTGACCTAGGCCCGCCCAAACCAAACTTGACTCAACATGAGTTTGGCCTAACTCAGTTGAACATGTTCTCGACCTAACTCGTCCCAACCTAGGCTTGAGCTGACTCTTCTCAATTGGGCCCACGCTGACTTTTCTCAATTTTAGCCAAAGCTAACTCGACTTGACCTAGTCACAATCGACTTAAATCATCCTAGTATGGCTACTTGGCTCGACATAGGCTCGAGCTAACTTAGCTCAACCTAGGCCTCCGTTAACACTGCTTGACTTTGGCCCAAGCCCAAGCTACTTGATTTGTGCATGGTTCGACTTAACATAAGCTCGAGCCGAATCCACTTGACTTGGCCCAGTTTAACTTAACTCAACCTTCAGATTAGCTAACTCGACGGGACTTAGGCCGACTAAGCTTAACCTAAGCTCAAGCTAACTTGGCTCAACCTTGGTCCAAGACAACTTTACTCAAGTTGGGCTTTGAAGGTCAATAAAGATTATCCTTGTCTTTTAAAGGTCATTGTATTGTTTTGTACATCCACATTCCACTGTAGTCCTAAGAATGTAGCATTCATAAATAATTGTTCATATAGACGTGTCATATGTGTATGTTTAAATTCTCTCAAATATGTTATGAGAGACAATTAGTACACACGAAAAACATAGGAAATTCGAACAATCATCAAATAATAAATTGCACAACACAAATGATACAAATATATGTATCTTTAAATCCTTTCTATTATGTTATGAGAGACAATTGGTACACATGAAAAACATAGGAAGTGAAAACAATCATTAAATAATAAATTACATAACACAAATGATACAAATATATATATATATATATATATATATATATATATATATATATAAGATATTTTATACAATATAACAAACACACACACACAAACATATAATATAAATATATATACTCATATATATAAATATAA
>Ga0099824_1003211_pt1 | contig 23898 bp, 16 predicted proteins | sample SiratrowhiteBW_FD_76837 | JGI IMG/M metagenome (GOLD analysis project Ga0099824, IMG submission 76837) | Root nodule microbial communities of legume samples collected from California, USA - Siratro white BW | ecosystem: Host-associated > Plants > Roots > Nodule | place: USA: California...
AGTGTTTATATATATATATATATATATATATATATATATATATATATATATATATATATATATATATATATATATATATATATATGATATATTCTTACTAAAAAGATTTATACTGCACATAAACATATAATTCTCTTCTGATCTTTTGTTTATTCTAAAGCTATAGTTCTTTGTAAGTCGAAAAACTTCAAGTTGGGAAAATGGTGGACAAAAAAGTATAGAAATAGCCCTCAGGGACACCACATTCAGCATGAAGAAAATAAGGGCAATCTTTAAAGGGAACACATATACAACAACCATCATCAGATTTATTAGAAACACACACTTGTTCGTTCCTTAATTTCATGATTATGAAATTGCTTCCAAACTTTTAACTCAGCTGAAAACGATTCCTCCTGAATTAATATTGTCACTGCAATAAGGAAAAAGATTGGACACCTTTCAAGATAAGTTGATAATCTTGAGGAGAAAATGACTTTTGTCAATTGTGTGATTGATAATTTGATGTAGAGGTATGATGATATTGGACATTTCACCCAAGCTTCCATATGGGAAAATCATTTTCTCATTTAAGAATCTAACATTACAATTTCTCATTTTAATTCCTTGTGGATGACTGAGACAGTTAACTGCTTAACTAAATTTGTCCTTCACCCAAATGGCATATATGCATTTTCCCTTGAAGGACACCTTAACTTAATACAAAGAAACCAAAAACTCACCTTTCAACAGCATACATTTGATGTAAAGTCTAGAATCATTTAACTTGAGATAATCATGTGAGACAGAAGAGTCACTTATAGTCCACATAGCAGTAAATAATATTGCACTTTACCATAAAAAGGCACTTAAGTTAGATTACGCAGAGATTAGTACAAGTCAAGCTGGCTCTGATCAATGACTGTCACTCAATATATAAATCTTTATTTGCTGGAATGAGACCATAAGTAGAGTTACCAAGGTAATGACTATTCCTTTTTTTTTTTTGGGGTGCTAGGATTTTGAGAAATGTTCTATCAAAGTGGGTGGTGAAAGAGAGGGAAAGGAGAGAAGAGAAGAGTGTATTTGGAGTGGTGGTATTAAATTACGTAAAAGGAATGCTTAGACTCTAAGGGAGTGGCACCATCCATTCTTGTTTGACCCGTATTTTGAGGCTTACAATTCGCTCCGTTGTCCTCTCACCGCCAACCTAACTTCACAATACTAAAAAACTCCATCCTCATTCTGCATCACTGCACCAAAACCCAGAACCCACCACCCCACTACCATTCAGGTTGGCCAACTCGTGCATTGGTTGGGGTACTCACCACACAGATTCTCTCTACTTAATGCTACTTAATATCTTTTTCTAACATTTAATAAGCACCAAGCCATCATATATAGAACATTCATTCGTTTTAAAATTCAAAGCTTAAAAGGGTCAATAATAATACACATGAAAGTCTTGTCAAAGGAATGCTGGCCCTGACCCTCACCCTGAACACGTCTTCTTATTTCTAGTGTCACTGTCAAACACCTTCTGTCTTAGGACATTCTACTATTGCCCTCTTTCTCTTCACTCTCTATTTGCTTCAGATGAGGATTCGGGGTTGGTATCAAAATTTCTGCATGCCTCAAATTTTCTTCTTTGTTTTTTCAGTGTTTGAAGAGTGTCACGTGTGTAGCTTGAATACATGCAGTTAAGGATAAACCATCTATGTATAATATTTCTTCGCAATTAGTTCATCATATCAGTGAGCAGAATTTTCCTTGAGCCATGAATTTTAAGAGGAATATAAAAATTATGCGTTCTGCCGCATGAATATGGACTCCTTGAGAATATTTTTAGTCAAAGTCGAATATCAACACTTAGAAATATGATTACACATCTGAAGGATAAAACAATGACTTAATAAATTAAATTATATTCTCCTTTCTTTTAAAATACTTAAATTGTATTTTTTTCCTCTTATTTTAAAATTTATATGTCCTTATTTAGAAGATAAATACATCATATATTTAGTTTATTTAACAAAAGTTATAAACATGCATTTTCTTTCATTTAAATTTTACTTTTTTTTTTCTCCCACGTTTTCTTTCTATCATACTACACTTATTCGATCAATTCATTTATTATTTTCTCACTCTATGTTTTTCTTTCTTCATATCTCTAGTATTAGTTCCAACTCAATCTGTCTCATTTAGAAGTGTATGGTTATCATAATTAACCCATATTTTAATGAAAATGAACTTTTTAGGGTTAATTTTTTTTAATTTTCCATAGCTATTAATATTATCAGCAATTAGATTTAAGTTTCTATTTAATACCAAATTTAAAGTTGTAGAAGAAAAGAAATTGGTTGAGTGAGTCAATAATATGAGTATTTAAAATATGATTTCGTCTATTAAAATTTTAAGGATAAAATACTCATCTGGTCCTTTCTTATTATTTAATTTCTGTTTGATCTATACTTTGTCTTACCCAACTAGCACCCATCTAATATGACATCACACACACAAAATCATTGCCTATAAAAAAAAATTATATTGAAGCTTCTTCTTCTAATATAAGGCAGGGTTAGGTTAGCTAGGGTCTTATGAACCATTGTAAATTTCATCCCCAAATTTACATTATTTTTAGGGTCTTATAGGCTACTAAAAGTTGAAAAAGGAGAATTGAATATATTATGTCTGAGAAAGGAAATGAATCCGTGTTCTATAGGTTATTTAAGAGTAATAATACCATACACCAAAACATCATTTTGGTAAATGTTTTACAAAAATGAATGTTATACTGTATCTATTATATAAAATTATATATTTAATGTTATAACAATTCCTGTTCATGTTTTGCAATTAGTGATTCATTGATTGAATTATTCCTTTACTATTCTAACTAAATTAATGTCTGGTCCTAATTTTACAACATTGACTGTTGTTTCCTATAGAACAGGAGAAAAACTAATATACTTGTGCGTAATCATAAAATGTCTTGAAAAGAAAGATCGTTTGAAAAATTTATTAATTCTATTTGATTAAATTTGCTAAGTACTAGATGCATTCTCAATGAAGTAATTCAATTTAAAACCCGTACCATTATAGATCTTATTGTCACAAACTAAAATTAGTAATCTAAGTTGATTTATTGTTACATACCACAGCTGCAACACGCTTCGAAGTGAGGTAACACACATGGAACGATGGAGAGGGAGGAGAGAAGAGGAACAATACGTTTCAACCTGTAACGACCTAATTTTTCTTCAACATTTCAAATAACTTTAGAGAATATGTAGAAAATATTCCACTGGTGGGTGGGAGAGAATGAAAGAGGTGTTTACCTCCAGGAAATTGAATAAAAGGAATAATAGGTATAGTTTCGTGGGATACTTCGATGTTCAAAACATGGGGAAGCTTGTAAAGGAAATTGCCACAAATCACAATATGAAAAGTTGCATGTTAATAGTCCATGGTTTAAATGAAAGGAAAGTGCCTATAGGAGGAATGAATCAAACTTGGACAGAAAAGCTTTAAATAAGATATTTTAGAGGAAGAAAATGGACCACGAAACATATTCCGCTCAAAACAAGAAAGATCAACACTAGCAAAGAGGATATATTGAAAAGTGTGAAACTCGTGGTAAAAGATGCAGAAACGAAGTGATTGAATCAAAGTTACGTCGGCGGTTAATCACAAGCCAAAATGGAGAGGATATGCACATTATAAAAGCTAATAAGAAATGGTTTGAAACTATATTTGAGTCAATAGTACCCTAATCTTCAAGAGAATATGTTAATAATAAGCTGGTATGTGCAAGATGCTCGGAGCTACCACTTTCTGGTAGCACCAATACAGACACTTGTATCAATTGATGAAGTCACACAAAATTCGGAGAAATTGGAGTATGCTCGGTCGAGAGTAAGGCTACCTATAGGGTGTCAAGTATGGAGGTGTACGGACATAAAAATCAACGGAACAGTGCGAAGTAGTTCTGGAAGAAGATGTATTCAAAGGAAATGATACACCTATACATGCAGATTTAAGGACTACATGTGTTCTGATAGTTGCTCTTCAAGAGGGTCAAAGGAAATGGCCAGCTCAGAATCGGAGTGTTCAGACATGGGAGATATAATGAATATGCTAGAAGTTAGATTCGAGGAGAATAAGACGGTAAACTCACCAGAAAATTGTAATCAATATACCCCACGACTATAGAGAAATACGATACATATATCATATATCATATATATATGAATTACAAAAGGATTTGTTTTAGGATAATTGTAATGGAAAAATACAGATATAGGATGACAAATAATTAAAGGATAATATAAACTATAATTAAAGGATAACATAAGTTATAATTAAGTGTGTGTTACAATGTATGTACATGATCTGCTACTGATTATTTATGATGAAAAGAGAGAAAGTCTACACGCCCTCGTAAGATGGAGGAGGGAGATCAAATGTTAATCTTGTCTAGAAGAAATGTATGGTGAGAGTGAGACAGAGGCTTGGTAAGTAGATCAGCTAGTTGATGACTTGTTGGCACATGAGACACTTAAAGTTCTTTAAAAACAACCAAGTCGCGAACAAAATGATAGTCAATGGCAAGATATTTCATGCGAGTATGGAACACATGATTGACACAGAGGTAGGTAGTTCCAATATTATCGAAAAACAATTGCGTCATCTTGATGATTGGATGACCAAGCTCCTTTAGTAGTTCTCGTAACCACATCAGTTCAGTGGTAGTGGTTGCTATAGTATGATATTCAGCCTCCGTTGAAGATTTAGCAATCATGGGTTGCTTCTTAGAGGACCAAGAGATGACATAAAATCCCATATAAATAAGATAGCCAGCAGTAGACTTGAGATCATGAGTTGTAGCCTAAGAAGACGCATGGTTGAGATTTTGGGAGAAGTTTATTGTGAACGTACGGAGCCAACTAAGGAAAACAGAGACATCTAAAGGTACGTAATTTAGAATAATTTGGTAAGTAGTGAAATAAGGACTTGAGAGGTGACTTCATGTTTAAACCAGGTGTGTGCATGCAATTTATAAGATAGGCTACAATTTCAAGAGTATAAGACCAAAATAAGGTGGGTAAGGAAGCATGGTGGAGAAGACAACAAGCAATTTCAACCAAATGACAGTGTTTTCTTTCAGAAAGCCCATTGTGTTCTTGGGTATAAGGAAGATTTGTTAAGTATATTATTCCATGAGTTTGAAAGAAAGACCTCAATTTAAGATATTCACCACATTGTCTGATAAAAGGTTTTAAATTTGGTATTTAATTGATTTTCAATAAATGATTTAAAAATTAGAAAAATGTGAGAAACATCATATTTATGTTTAATGGGATAAAACCACACATATTTTGAAAAGTGATAAATAAAAATGACATAATAAAAATAACCATTTATTAAAGATGAAGGTGTAGAACCCTAGACATCTAAATGAATCAATTCTAAGACTTGACTACTAGACAAAATGGACCTAGAAAAGGACAATTGATGACTTTTATTCGCTAAACAATCTGAACATTGAATAGGTGATGAATAAAATGGAATGACATTGACCTTAAGTGAATAATGAAGGATGCGAGAAGTAGGATGCCCTAAGCGACTGTGTCAGGTGAAAATGGAGGTGTGGTAGTGGATATAATGAGATTGAGGATGAGGAGGTAGGCAAGAAATCTTGTACACATTGTTTTCATTTTTTTCGCATAATAGGATCACCCTATGCTCAAATTCTCGACTTGAAAACGCCATGGGAAAAATTCAATTGATACAAAGTTGCTTTGACATAATTGGGAAACAAAAAGAAAATTTTGAGATATGTTAGGAATTTAAAGAACATTACTTAAGTGAAGTGGGGAGGAGGAGGTGGGAAGAGAAGTTGAACCACTATGAGTGATGGTGAGTCCCTTACCATTCAACCACAAGTTTATTATTACCAGTATAATCATGGACTAAAGTGAGATTAGCAAGATCCTGAGCGACATGATCTGCCAGAATCTAAAAGCTAAGATGGTTTGTTGCTAGAATCATTGTTAACCTAATTCGTTTGACGATGAGAATTATTAAAAGGATAGTCATGTAATTTGTAGCAAGTCTTAGCCACGACGATTACAATATTGATAAATAAGGTGAGAGTTAGAGAAATAGTTACGTGCTTGAGAATTAGAAGGGATCAAGATCATCAACAGAATGACCAATAAGTGTAAGCTCATCAGCTACGAAGCGAATAGAGCGCAAATAGTCACAAACATCGGAGTCACCTTTGGTGATGGAGGAAAGACACTTTTTAAAAGACATGGAAGGATGCCAGAAACATAACCAAGTACATTAATTGCAATCAACAATAGAGTAACTTACTTGTACCAAGTGGGGTAATTTGAGGAAGATAATTTAATGAGTAGTTGAGTTGTTGTGACAAGTTCCACAAAAGAGAAAGCGAAAGAAATAGTAATGGTCACTAATAAGATAGAAATTGGCCAGTTAAACTTGTAGCTCAGATACCATATAGAGAAATATAATTTTTATATATTAAGCACATATATCATAAAAATATGTACAAATGTATATATATATATATATATATATATAAATTGCAAAAGAATTTGTTTATGAATAATTGTAATGGAAAGATAAAGAAAGATATGTACAGGATGACAAATAATTAAGGGATAACATAAGTTATAATTAAAGGTGTGTTACGATGCATGTGCATGATCTACCAGTGATTGTTTTTAATAAATGGAGAGAGCCTACAATGACAAGACAAGGCGGACCAACTGATAGACGTGGTGAGTACAATGGACCCTTGTAAGGGGACTACAAAAAAGGTAACATCATTGGTAAACAAGTTCGTGCCTACGAAAAATGCAAAGGTAGACATGAATGAGGTAAGTTATGGAGCAGTGAAGAGTACAAAATCAATGGCTATGTTAAAGGTGGACGAGTCAAAGAACACACTCTTCAATGAGATGGATCGGGCTGCCATAGTGAGCAACAATTGTGTTGTAAACGAGGCTCATGGCATCAACCCAAAGTCACAAGTAAAAGTCCACGTGGGTTCAGAGAATTATCTAAAAGACAATGATGTAATATAGAGATGCACAGGAAGAAAACACTCCATCTTCAGAGTTAGGACTCCACAAAGCAAAAATCAGGAAGCTAGGGACGAGCACGAGCTAGTTAAGGGCACTGTAGGTCAGAAAAATAATAGAAAGGGATATCAAAACAGGGAAGGGGAGAAAGCGAATGGCAAAAACACAGGGCATATTACACTTTAAGGAGAAGCTCAGAGCAATGGTAAAGGAAAAAGCAGGGAAGAGTAAATCAAAGATTTTCTCAGAGTAAGAAGATTTTTTAAGGGAGAGTCAAGTAAAGGGAAAAGGGAGAAGAACACGTTTACACGAAATGAGACAGCATAGCAACACAACACATCAAAGAAGTGCAAGTTAGCAATTCATGCACCAAAGGATGAGGAAGAATTATTGAGAAAAATTGATGAAATATAAAAGTTACAACCATTACACTAAATCAACTTTATAGTCATATTTTGATTATTATTAATAATAATAATAATTATTATTATTATGGTTATATTATTATTATTAGTAAGGATAATATGATATATATAGAGAAGATATCAATATGGATATTTCCAAAATTCTACAAATTCTATAACAGAATAGTTCTTCTTGTGCATCAACTAGAGAATTTAATTAGTATTATCCTATAATAGTCACCTAAAAAACGATGAGCAACACCTAGTCCTTATTGATAGTGACTCAATTGCATTTGTAGGATGGAATACCAGAAGTTCAACGAAGAACAAAATGAGATAGAAGAATCCAAAGACAAAAAATGAAAGATTTAGCATAACGGTACTCACAATGCATCACACCCCAATTTCTTCAATCCTCTTGCTTTTTAAGTGAATTCATTGCCACGTGTCTCCTTCCCCTGCCCTTCATTGAATAGAACCTTGTCTTCAAGGTTAAAGTGAGGATATTGGCGTTGTATGCTAGAGAAATGCTCCCAAGTGGCTTTCTCAGTCGTCATCCTTGTCATTGAAACAAAACCTCCTCTTGCCATTGAGCGTTTTTCTTAATCATACGATTCCTCAAGAGATATTGAGGTTGTAAGGGATAACCTTTATCGTTCAGGATAAGGGGTTCTAGAAGGAAAGCAAGTTGAGGTGGACCTTCACATTTCTTCAAGATAGACACATGAAAAATAGGAGGATGAATATGAGAAGATGAAGGAAGAAGTAACTTATAAGCCAATGGTCCAATGCGTTCTATAATTGTAAAAGGACCGAAGTAGTGCATAGATAATTTTTTGTTTCGGATTAAATAAAGAGTGTTGTCTATAGGGTTGCAATTTTACATAGACGAAATCGCCCATGTTATATTCGATCTCCCTTCTATAATGATCTGCTTGGATTTTTCATTCTCAATTAAGCGTTCTGAATACTTTGTTTTAAGGAGTCTAATAAAACATCTCTAGTTTGAAATTGTTTTTGAAGGGAGAGTATATCACTTGATTGAGGCTCATATCATACTGTAAGGCTAATAATATTAAAAAAATTAATAAAATATTGATAATATTAATAATAATAATAATAGTATTAATGATAATATTAAAATAATATTAGTGATATGAATAATAATATTAATAATAACATTATTAATAATAAAAATAACAATAAATAAAAATAAAAATATTAATTTTAATAATATTATTATTATTATTTATCATGTTAATAACATAAACGGTATTAATAATAATTATAATATTAATAATAATATAAATAATAATATTAACTATTAATATTATTTAAAAAAAATCTATAGATAGTTATCTGTAATCAAATTTTAAACACCAACTAAAATTTTTTATCAAAATTTAAAAATAAATTCCAATTTTCAATCTACTCGAGTTTTAAAAGACGAAAAGAAAGAAAGAAAAACCACTCATGGTTTTATATTGATTTACTTTAACCTTAAACAATTATATCTAGATTTCTAATAAAAAAAAAAAAAAAAGATCTTGCTTCTACTAGACTTTCAAAAGTTCACAAACACTTACACACAAATTACGAAAAATAACAATAACTTTTTTAATCCCTAATACCAATATCAAGAAGTACTTACGAAAAATAACAATAACTTTTTTAATCCCTAATACCAATATCAAGAAGTACTTAATGTAACAAGAAACTTATAGAGCACGCAATACTCCTTCACATAATCCCTAATATCAAGAAGTACTTAATGTAAAAGAAGGATTTAGAACAAGATCACCTTATTTGCCCTTTTCCACTATGGATATTTCTGGTAAAACTATTTTTGTTAATAAGAGAAGAGATATCGAACTTCAAGGCATTGATTTATGATAAATCATTTTTTTTTGTTAAATTTTCTTTTGGTAAGTTTTGATAAACATCAAGAAGCAATTTAATGAATTAAACTAAGTTTAATATATTAATAGCTAATTAAGTCTATTCAATTGTGTTTTAATGGATTAATTAATACATATTTGAACACTAATTTATCCTTTTTATTTTTGTAAGCTCTTGGGATTGTTATTTCACTTATCAACACTTACCAGAAATTAAGTTTGCAGAATAGAGACATTTTATGGATAGAAAAATAAAATATTATAAATTTAAGGAACCAAACTAAAACTAAATAATAAGATATGAGAAAAAAAATACATTTAAGCCAAATTTTAAAGTGATGATACAGACTTTAAAGTTAACTTGGATAGCTTTAGAAGCTATAAAAAATTATAGTTGAGAGATTTGTTTGTTACTGTTTACCACCAATAAGATACTTAGGCACATTGTAATATATACTAACATCTCAAGGAATTTTGTGTAACTTTTAAAATAAAAGAAAATAAATATAATTTAAGCAAATATAAAAGGAGAGATGTATACTTTGTTTAATTTGAAAACATTGAAGTGTTAGGATAGCCCCAAAGTAATAAAATGTGAGAAAAGTATCTCATTTATTAGGATTATAAATTAAAATCCAGTAATCAAATAATAAATAATTTTTTAAGAATCAAAAACAAATTAATAATTGTTTACTCTTTAGTTAGTTCAAAATAAAGGACATAGTTTAAAAAATTAAGAAGTAATTTGATTAAGATGACTGGACTCTTATATGACTATAAGAGTAAACCTCATAATAAAAAAAACTCCAGACCAGATGGGCTATTTCATATTTTTTTCTCCCAAAAGAAATGTCTGAACGTTTTGGTGCAAAAAAGTGTCTTCAGATAAATAGAAGGTATTTGGACGGATGTTTCTTTCTGCAACTTCATGTGATGTTCGGAAGGTATAAAATATCCATACTTTACATTTTTATATCGTGAAATTCGGAAACATTTTTCAGATTACACTATTGAGAATATATTTTGAGATTTAAAAATATATTTTATTATATAATCTGAAAATGTATTGTAAATTAAATAATTAAGAATACATTTTTAAATTTTTAGTTTACTTAATCCAGAATATATTTTTAATTGTATAATCTAAAATATATTTTAAATTTTATAATTTAAAAATAAATTTCAAATTATGTAATTTATAGTAAATTTTTAATATTTTTGAATTACATAATCTATAATGTATTTTTAAATTCATAAATATATTATGGATTATACAATTCAAAATGTCTTATTAAATTACGAAAAAACAAAAACATATTATGAATTGTACAATGTAAAATATCTTTTTAATTACACAGTTCAGAAATATATTTTAAATTGTTTAATCAACATTTTTAGATCCTAAATGTATTTTGAATTGTATGTAATTTTTATTTATTCAATTCAACACAGGAAGAATGTATGAATATACTGAAGGAAATGCCCCTATGTGGATTAGTAAGATAAGCCCGTATAATATTATATAATAACATAATATTATATTATGTAATTTGTATGCACTGATAGTTTTACTTTTATATTTTCAAGATTACGTGTTCAAAGTATAAGTTTAGCTATTGAAATTTAGAATGAATTAGATGTGATTTGCTGATTTTGTAAGTCTGATTTCTTCTTCAATTAGAAGTATAAAAGATAGAATAGAAACAGTTCTTCTTGTATAATTTACAATCTTCATAACCTATGTTCTTCCAAAGTCAAAAAAAAAAAAAAAAAAAAAAAAAAAAAAAAAAAAAAAAACACCTAATAGAACAAAACACAAAAAAAAAAAAAAAAAAAAAAAATAAAAAAAAAAAAAAAAAAAAAAAAAAAAAAAAAAAAAAAAACAAGGTCTACGCCTCTATCTGTCCCTAACCTAAATTTTGAGTCTCAAAATAGCAGGAACATACTAAAATAATGTTGTATAAATGGACCGAACAGCTACTTCAAGACAAATTGTGAGAGACAGTTTAGCAAAAATTATTGGACTTATTGTGTGAGTTGTCTTTGACCAACTGGACCACTTTCATTGTTAGAACTTAGAAATTGTATCAGAGGATGGCAGTTTTCTCACATGTGTACCACACCAACAATGTTGTAGGCATAATTCATTCATCCAGCTAGAAGAGAGAGTGAGGTCTGAAGGAAAGTTCCACGGATGTGACTACTCTTGATGAAGCTTAGCTTTGTTTGAGCTCAACAATGTCAAGTCATTAGGTGGAGAAGTTCTACTGTATATTTCAGTTTTATTCAAATATAATAGTTGTGAGAGATGTCAAGAGACATTCTGACTAACTCTAGTGACGCTCCATCTTGAGTCTTGCTTGAGAAGATATTATTTAGTGTTTGATGAGGATAGAGGGAATCTTCATTGTGCATTAAATGATATTAATGCATTTCACTAACTTAATTGGTAGGTTATCTCTAATTTGCAAACCAGATTTGACCTGTTATAAGTGGTTATATGTTTTTTTTTATGCATTTATACTTAAATCACATATTTTGATGGTCCTTTATCTCACTCTTGTTTCTACATTACTTCATTACTTGAACAAAATTATTCTTTATAAAAGCATGAAAAGATAACATAAAAACACTTTTCAGAATACTAAACATATTATTGAATTTTGTTTTGAAAATAAAATATTTTTTAAATTGGGTACTTAATAAATTAAACACTTTGAGTTCTACAACTCACATGTTTGTTAAGTTGAAACATGTGGCCCATAACCTTGATTGTTAAGGAATGATATGTATTAAATCCCTTTTATTAATTATTTAAGAGGATATTCACCATATGATAGAGAAGAACATATTGGTTGGTTATAATAAAATAAATTGAGAAACCAAAAGAGAAATCTGAAAATATTTTAAAATTACTTAAAAGAGTTAACATAATAAGAGGAATAAAATACAAATAAATATTTTTTTTAACTTAAACTAAAACTTGTATAATTTATTAATTAACATTTAACTATTAAAAGAGTAGATAATGTAGAATGCAAGTGTATCGTCTAACAGACTATATAACATTCTGTAGATTTTTTACTTTGTTTGATGATCTGATAAGCTTAATTATGTATTGCAAGGAATGTCTTCACCATCTATCACTAAGATGATCTATATGCATCAAAGATTTTTTGAAAATGAAGTCAAAGCTACATTGTTACTAACTATTCTGATACAAGCATATATTAACTCTGACCCAGTTATTTGCCTATTAAAGTGTGCACTTTTACCTTAGTTTTGGTGTAAAAAATTATGCAATTGAGAGAGATAAGTACTACAAACTATTAAGGATGTTACATCAGGAAGAGAAGAACAATCAACGTTGCATAAAGCGCATTCAATGCTTAAAGAGGATGATATTCAAAATGAGCTCAAACCTACTCAACCACCCGACAATGAATTGCAATGACTACTTTCTCTAAGTGTCTATATAAAGACATGTTTCAAAGATAAGAACAATAACAAGAGCCATTGTTTGCAAGTGTTCAAACTCTGCCAAATTTTCTCTACGCCCAAAAGTTTTGTAAGAATAAGTGTTCAAAGCAAATATGTTTGCATTTGAATACAAATGTTGTAAATAAGTATCTATTATGAATTGTCTAATAGTATAGTTTCTAGATTAAGTGTCATGATTCGATTGTGACTTAGCCCACCTGACCTCCGTCACGGGACAAATGATGACACACACAACAACCTCTCTCTCTGCAGTTTTTCCACTGAAAATCAAACTTGTGACCTTAGCTCTAATACCAATTGTTAGATTGAACACTTACTACTAGACCAAAAACTATAGTCATTTTTTCTACTTAAAAGCGTAGCGGCCCAAACACCACGATTCAATCATGACTTGACCCATTTGGCTTTCGTTACGCGACAATTGATATCATCCACAATAAAGATTGTCTAACAGTGTTATTATCTATTTTATTTATAGAGCATCTAATTATAGAAAAAGAAAAATTAAGTTAATAAAGAAAAATAAGTGTTATAATTATTAACAAATTTGGTCAAGTATTTCTTTGTATTATGATTTTGCAAAATGACTTTTAAAAGCACATGCTTAATTTCAAATGATTGGCCTGAATAAGAGGTCGTAGAATATTTCTTATGTAACAATTAGGATCACACATAAGATAGTCTTATAACATCCTTCTCACTTCTTTCGCCATTGGTAACTCTTGTTCTTCTTTAATAGACTACATTTTCTTGATGGTTTGGCTCTTTTTCTCTAGGTAGTAGTACTACTTTGCTTTATCTTTTATTCTTCTCCTCGCATTACGTCTATTCTTTCTAGTAACAACGTTAAAAATTTATTGTACATTTGGTGTTTTGCAAATGTATTAATAGTTACTTGTAGTAATAAAATTATTATTCACAAGAATTAAAAATTGTTGAAAATTATTTTACTGATAAACATTAAATTTGAGATATTTATAATTTAGAATATTAACGATTAATTATAAAATTCAAAAATTCAAAAATAACTACAATTATAAATAACAAATTGAATTACTATAAAGGAATGTTAAAGAATTGATTTCACATTCTTATATATTTTTAGTTGATGCAAGTATTTTAAGTACCCATTTAAGTTAAAAGTTGCTTACTTCTAATTCCTTAGATAAGTAAAGTTGTACACTACAATCACAATCTCAAATTAAAACTAATAAGCACGCCCAATTTTTTTAACTATAACAAAACTTAATTTATTCTATCTCTAATCACAAACAAATCTCAATCTTCCAAGTTCTAAATTGTTTATAGATAAATAGATAAGTATAACAGAGATAAAAACACTAGGCTAATTAGAATAACTTAACATCAATAAAGAAGAATCAAAACATATAATTCATTATACTAAATCAATTCTCTAATTCATATTATTTCTGAAACAGCTGGATGCATAAGAGTAGCCTTTGTCTCTCACTATTAGCCTTTTTTCTCTAATGTCTAATTGTTCTCCAGAAAAGAAGTCCTCCTCTCTCTACCCTACTCTCATCCTTTTAATTCTTTCTCATAAATTGAGTCAAACCCACACGTTAAAATACAAAAATAAATAATAATAATTGTTCTTCATGCTTAGTGTTTTTTCCTGACCTTAAATCTTTCTTCTGAAGTGTTTTCACCAACATGAGACCATTCACAATTTAGCCTGTGAATTCTTCTAAACAAACTTTTTCTCAATCCATTTGATTTCAAATTTAATGTTAGCTTTTCATCTTTCCTCCAAAATTATATTTTGTGTTCCTGAAATATTTATTTACAAGAAACAACACAAAATCAAAAGTGTAATATAAAATAATGACAATTTACAATAAAATAAACCAAATAATGCAATCATATATGTAAACGAACTAAATTGAATATGCATGCATAAAAAATTAAAACACATATCAACTAACTTCACTAGTCTAAGAGTATGACATTGTGTTTCTTCCAAAGACTAGATGGTTGACAACTTATACTATTGTATGTGCTTAGGGAATTCATGAAGACTTGTTTGCATAGAAGAGTTGCATTTATTGTATATTCAATATTTGATTTTGATCATTAAAGCAAATCTTGTCATGATTTTCAAATCTTAGATAGTAGAGAGATAATCAATATTCTTATTTAAAAATATACGTTAAGAAAAAAAATATTGAGAAAATGTAAATTGTATTCATGAATTATAGATTGTATATTTTCTTTCATATGTGAGGTATTATGTCTGAAAGAATAAAATAGTGGTTAAAAGTTACTTTTTTCATATTAAAATATTTTTTTAATTAGCAAAAAACAATAACACATCAAATAAGTGAAAATAGTTTTATTATTTTAACATTGATCTTTAAATATAATATTCTTTCAAATTATAACAAATTGGATGTTGGGTTTACTTTGTTAAAACTTTTGATGGATTTGTTATTGCTTTTTATAGATTTTATTATTTTTAACAATTAGGAAAATAGATGCATCCTAAAAATCTTATGTTGTCAAATGTTGTTAAATCTTAGTATGGAGGTATGTACATTAAACTATTTGTTATTTTTTACTATAGAAAAACAAATTCCTTAAGTTTTTTTCAGTGCTTTAGTTTAATTGACAAAATTAAATTATATTTATTTTTAATTTGAATATATCTTAGTTAAGTTTTAGTATTTTGAAACTTGATAATTATTTGTTATTATTAAAATATATAGATTACAAGTTGTCCGGTGTGGTTAGATTATGAGACAAGACTACTTAAGTATTATCATGAATTTTGTAATCTTTTAAATCAAATGATTCTCATGAGGTAATTTTAAAAAAGATACATTACTTCATAATTTTATTATTTTAAATTTGTCACCGTGACAACTTTATTTGTTATTTCTTTTAAAAAATCGTTGCTACTAGAGAAAACAAATGATTCTAAAAGTGTAGTTGAATAGAGTCAGAAAAACTTTTTTATTAACAATAAATCATCTATCATCCAATAAGAACGACACAAAAATTTTATATTAGTTTATTCAAAAATTTAGGATTACATCTAATTTTTTTTAAAAAAAAACTACTTATAGATTTCACTAATCAATCCTTAATTACAACTCAAATACATAATTCTTAATTATCTCTTTAAAATCAATCCTTAATACAAATATTCCTAGCTAACTGCAAGTATGATCCATTAATTATTTGTGGTGATGATAACTTTTCAGAGAAAAGTTATATTATTTAGTTATTGATATATTTAGATGTTATCTTTTATTCAACGTTGTATTACCTACTTGTACATGTTTTAGTAGTTACTTCATATAATGTCTCAAAGCATTTAGCTAAACGATATTATGCAAAATAATACCTTAAACTGTTTTTTTTTTCTCACATATAAACTGAAAAAAAAAACTTAAAAAGTTATATGAAAGGATTTTTACAAAATAATGTTAACTTTTGAAAAAAAAATCTATTTTTTTCTTTTTACTTTTATTTCTTAAAAAGATGTATAAAATTTTTGTCAATAAAAAAAGTCGAAAACTGGTTTCTACATATAAATTTAGTCTTTAAACTTGTACTATTTGACTCAATTATATATTTTCTTTTAAATGAAATATATAAAAGGTTTAATAGATTTTTTGTCTCATTATTTGTTGCGATTTATTCCATGTGATCTTTTGATTTTTTTTGTTCTGAATTCAGTCTCCATTTTATTTAGAAGGAGTCAACATGGTCCTTGTGTTAAAATGGTGTTAATGTTGTTCAAAGGTGATGCTGTGACAGTATAAACAACGACATGACATTGTAAATATTGAATGCCACTTTTTTTTATCAATGTGGCCTTCACGCGCCTTGTCCTCCACTCCTGTTCGACGCACAACCACCACCACCACCACCGGCACCTAAAAATGTCTGATTGCAGTGGAACTAGACTGCAATCTCAAGGTGAAATTTCCTGATTCAGTTTGGGAGGGTGAAGGATCCAAAGTGTCTTGTGTTGTGGGAGGTTGCAAGCAAGAAGATATCAGTTTAGCTGGGAGTGACATTTTGGACGCAGATAGCCCTCATTACACAGATGGAGTTCAGTAAGAGCATGCCCTTTGGACCTAGGAGTACTAAGTTTTCTCCCATGTTTGTGTCTGTGTTATGTGTAGCATTTGTTTAGTATTTGCACTTTTAATCAAGACTTTCTAAATGGGCAATATGTCAGATCAATTACTACAGCTTTCTTAGGATAGAAATTGTGGTTTTTGCCGCATTTTGTTGCTTGTAATGAAACTGTTGGTTCCAATGTAATTAAATAATGCCTTCCGGTTGAGAATGTAATTCTGGATTTAGTTTAATGAAGAAATTTAAATTGGAAAGCTGAAGAAATGGGACAGACAAAACTACAATAAGAGACCAAGAGAATTACTGAGGTCAGGAGCATTTAAGTATGAGTATGATCCTTCTTAACTTGAGTTCTGGGTCCCTCTTGTTTGGATGGGGTAAACCCTTTTCAGAGGTAAATTTGTAACAAAAAATTTCATCTTGAGTTTGTAGTTTAGTTCCACTACAATCAGACCTTGTTAGGCGTCGGTGGTGGTGGTTGTGTATCCGAAAGGGGTGGAGGAGAAATGACAAACACATGCCAATGGGATAACTCCAGAAAAAAAAAACAAAAAAAACATGAATATTTACAATGCCAAGTCATTATTACACTCTCACCTTGTCATCTTTTAAATAGCATCAATACCAAAAAGAGACTGAGGAATCAAATTGAATAAATGGACCAAAAAGTCTTTTAGACCTATATAAAATATAGTCTACTGAATTAAGAACAAACACTGATACTAATATATTTTGACTACCGTTTTTAATCAATGATTGTTAGAAAATTTGAATATATATTCACTTATCAATGTTTGAATTACGCGTGATTGACTGCAATATGCGTAAATTATGGTCCAAAGAAAACATGCGCAATGTTGAAAAATCAATTCCTGAGAGTGTCACCGAAGACTTTCCATAACTAACTGCACATGCGATGATTCTTATTATCAAATAAATAAAGACAAAACTTACCTGTTCGACTGTATTGGTCAGGAAATGGCTGATTCACCATCATCCAATCGGCAGAGTTTAACAACGAATATTCACTTTTCGACGACTTCAACGAGAAAACATAAAAGAAAAGGTACAAAAAAGTGGAGTTCAGACTGGAGGGAAACAGAAAAGAATTGAAACATCTCCGTTTCAAATCAAAACACAAACACTGTCGATTAATCAATGATTGTCGCTTTACAAGAAATACTGTTTTGTTTTTCTAATAAAAGAGAAAAATAGGAGAAAAGAATATAATGATCAGCCCAAAATAAGGCGAGAAACCAATTAAGAGGAGAGACAAGATGGATACAAAGAATGAGAAAATAACAACAATGGGTCGAGGAACCAAAAATAAAAAACTAATTCCCAGACGCATGTACAAAAATTTCAAACGGATATTGAACACAGATCGTCAAAAACTTGTCTGATGTTAGGCCTCTCATTTACAGGGAGAATACACCTGAGAGATATTCCAAGCAGTTCATCCATCTCTTTGGAGGATTCTTCCCCACCTGCAATGTCTCTGTCAATACAGTCCATTACCCTTCCTTCTCGCTCACACAGCCTAACCCAATCTGTAAGATCAACAGCACCTGACTGCCCTGATATTATGTCACCTGCACTTTTTCTTGTCAACAATTCCATTAGGATCACACCAAGAGCATACACATCCGCCTTAAAGGATGGAACCGGTTTGGATGCAGTAACAAGTTCCGGAGCACGGTATCCAAGTGCTCCAAGATTGAGTATCTGCTCTGCAATACCAGCCGGTGTCATCAGCCGATGCAGACCATAGTCAGTAAGACGAGCATTGAAATCAGGGCCTGCCAACACTATATTCGTGGGCTTCAGATTTCCATGGGGAAGTCCTCGGTCATGAAGGTATAGAAGACATCGTGCAACATCAACAGCAACTCTTATTCTCTGGCTGAATGATAATGGGGAGTATCTCCGGGGTGTGCTCTCTGTGCAAACAGATACATTATATTACATTCAACTAACAAAAAACTCATACGTAAAAAAATCCTGAGTACAGAATTCGGGAGCTTTAAACATGTTTATGCTGCTAACTGTTTGACAAGCTGTACCTCAAAGATACAATGACGAAAGAAAATACCCCTAACATTTAGACAGCCACAGCCCTGGAGGCTGAAACTCTACAATACACCTAGAATAACCATGGAAAACTCTACAATACACCTAGAAGTAGCCATGGAGCCAGTACAACAGCAAGAGTTTCAAACCACTATCCGAGATGAGCCTTTGTCTGCCAGTTATTGGGAGAAGGCGGTGAAAATTGACAGATGGCAGATAAGATTGAAGGCAGCATCGAGCTGTTTAACATTTTTTTATTATTTCAAAAGAAAAAGAAACAAAACTTTATAGTCAGGTCCAATTTGAACAAGCTATATGATATCCACACCCGGAGTAGCCTGAAGAGGCAACGAAAGCCAAGGCCACAAAATCCACGCAAAGATTCTTATACACAAGTTCAGGAAATATTTTTTCATTGGATGCTTAGGTATAAGGAACCAAAAAAAACTTCAGTGCTACATCTTAAGTGCTATTGACTCTTGACGTTTCTCTAATTAAAATTAAAGCTTCACCAAGACAATAAATGTCAATCAGTAACGTCAACATTTTTTGCAAGGATACTGAGGTAAAACTCCAATTTTTATAAAAAAAAAAAACACTAAAAGCACCTAAGGTACTAAACCCAAGTTCTGTCCAGAAGGTAATTCTAATTTCTAAACGGAAAACATTCACAATTAAAAAATATAGCACAATGAATGACCATAGGACATAAACGCAAGCAAAGGAAAATATCCATGAAAAAGGCAAACAATTGAAAATCTAAGGGATGGAAGTGAGATATGTTGACATAAAAGCAAACTATTACCATAGAGATGAAGGGCCAAGTTGTCCCCATGTATATAGTCAGCTAAAAGAAGTCTTTCTTGTTCCCTAGGCCCCCAATAGTATGCTAGTAATGGGACAATGTTTGGATGCCTCATAGAACCAATCCTTTTAACTTCTCTAGCAAATTCCTTTTTATGTTTCACCAAACCCACCCGTAACCATTTTACAGTCAACATATGACCACTGTCTAAAGTTGCTTTATATAAAGTGCCATGGCTACTTCTGCCAAGAACTTCAGCTGGGGCTCGAGATAATTCCTCTGCAGTAAATGCTAGGGAAGTATCCAGGAAAAACAATTCCCCAGCCAACCGATCTGGTGAGTAAACATCCAACATCACTGGCTTTTCACAGGCCTCTATGAATCGGGGTGAGGACGACAATGGGGAACCAGGAGAAGACTTCCTACCAGATGAAGTGGGAGGGTTATCCATCAAATTAAGATTTACAGATGCTGAACTAGTAGCCCCCATTCCCTGAGTTAAGCCGTGCTCAGAAATTTCAGTTATAAACTCTGACTGTCCACCAGAGAGTGACCTCGAATTGGAAGTCAGAAGGTGGTCATTTGAAAAGCTCAATGAAGTTGTTGGGGGTTGAACATTTGTATTGAACTTGAAGAGGGAAGACCTCGAAAGTCCTCCTAACTTGACATCTCTTCTGGTATTTTGACCAGTGAACTCACTTCTTCCGTGAAATTCTTTCAGCTGTGTTCGATGATAAGCCAATAAAACAAAAGCAATCATTATAGCAGCACCCACGGAGGCAAGAATAATTGCTATCCTGATATTACCCTTTGAACTATGATGCCTACCGTTATTTGGAATGTTATCAGGCACCGAAGAAGTCTCAGGAGAATCATTTGGTATCATTAACTTTCCATTTCCAGGGCGAAAGGATGACGGAGAGAAATGCCGCAAATTTTCAGGAACTCGACCAGATAGATCGTTATTGGACACGTTAAATACAGTTAAGCTGGATGAAAGCTTATCAGGAATATTTCCAGAAAATTTGTTGTTAGACAAATCAAGGTACTCCAAATAAAGAAGTTTGTTCAATTCATTTGGCAGCGGTCCAGAAAACTCATTCCTAGCCACATTCAGCAGTTTGAGCACACTCATCCTATCTATTTCAGAAGGCAAGGCACCTTCTAATGAGTTGTTAGATACATCAAGATACTCCATTGGTTGATAAGGAGGCATGAGGAGTAACTCACTGGCTCCTGATCCTTGAAGCAGAAGTTGCCCTGTAAGTTGATTTCCAGAAAGATTCAGTCTTGTCACTGATGATGAAGTAACTAAACCTCGTGGAATGGATCCCTTGAGCTCATTTAAACTTAAATCAACGGTAAACAATTTTGAATAGGTTCCTGAAGTAGGAGGCAAGGATCCTGACAGCTTGTTTGAGCCCAGATTAATAACCTCCAGTGGGGCTTCCCAGTTCTGTATAACAGAAATGTCACCAGATAACATATTCCTGCTGATGTCAATGACAGTACATCTTCTCAACGAAGTTGGCAAGGATCCTGATAAACTATTGGATGAAAGATTCAAAATATTTAAACTTGTAGAGTTGATTACTGGGATTGAGCCTGTACGCAAGCAAAGAAATGTAAATTAATTAACAGATTACTGAGTTTACTGTCTTATTTCTCTCAAATTCTTCATAAACCATGATAAATTATCATTTATTTAATTAATTCAAAGAGGGTCAAGCAAAATTGCTCGACACCTGCGAACCAAATTGGTATATACACTTGAAACAAGTAAATTCAATTGCAAAATAAAAAAACAGAAGCTTTAAATGATATAGTCAGTAAAATAAAGCCACTTGCAAAAGCCAAGAGTAAACACTAAATTCATAGAGAGAGAAAATATAGCACGCGGGTTCTACAACCGTTGGTCATCACTGCACTAGAAAATGTGAGCTAAATACCAGGTATCATAAGATGCAGAGAAGTCAAACCAATGGTTCCTTACTGGAGGTAAGGAAGACCATCCATAAAGAATGTTTCATACAAAAAAATGTATTGGAGTTAAGCACCATTCCGTTTCTATCTTATACTCTCTCTCTGCTCCCATCTCCTACCGGGCCTCCCTTCTATCTCCCTATTCACAAAAACACATTGATTTTAGCTGCATGCATCATGGTTGCCATTTAAGCACATGCAAAACAGAACTCCTGAACTTTCATTAAAACAACTTTCCGCTTCTGCTCACAGCCAGCGACCGCTTTGCAAAATAAATTCTAAGCGGTTCTCAGGCATGCACCTTTCCTACATCTAACATTACAACACTGCATGTGCATGCACACAAACACCCAATCAAATGCACACCCGCGCAACTTTCACCTTCCCGGTTTCCCGTTTAGGTTCAAGCAGTAAGAGGGCGCAATGTAACAAAAAAAATATATATTAAAGTGATAAAATTTCAAGAATCTGATTCCCATAACCAGAGCTTTAAACAGTGGCAATTTTGCCTCCACAAAACTTGAGAACGAGATTCTGTTACCGGTAAACCCGTTGACGCTAAGATCCAATTCTTCCAGCGGCACTGAAGTCTGCAACAACTCCTCGGGCACGGAGCCAAATAATTGGTTCCGTGGAAGCCTAAGAACGCGAAGTGCGGGTAATGAGCCAAAAGAAGGAAGCTCCCCCGTGATGGAATTATTAGTCAAGTCCAAAACTTGCAAGTTGCGAAACAGGCTAATGGTGGAGTTCTTAAAGAATTGACCGTTCAAGTTGTTGTAACTGAGGTTAAGAAAATGCACTGTGTTGGCCAATCCCGAAACATTCTCCACCGCGAGGGAAAGTCCGCCAAAGAACTGGTTAAGACTCAAATCGACATGCTCCACATTCCGGAGCGTAGAGAGAACGTCCCCAATTTCGGCCCAGAGAGCGTTGGCATGCAAATCCAGAACTCGGAGCTGCTGAAGGTTGGAGAGGCCACTGGGGAAGCCACCCTTGAACTGATTGTTGGACAAATTCAGGTAATTGAGACCCCAGAGGTCGTTGATCCGCGCGGGAATGGGGCCGTAGAACTTGTTCTGCGAAAGATCCAAATGCTGCAGCGAGGAGAGCGACCCCAGGGTGGGAGGCAACCTTCCGGTGAAGTCGTTGCCGGAGAGAGAGAGGTTTCTGAGCATCCTGAGGTCGAGTAGAGTGTGGAACTTGAGCTCACCGCCGAGGCGGAGGCGGTCGAGGACGATTCCGGTGACGTTGCCGGACTCCTCGTCGCAAACAACACCCTGCCAGGTTTTCGGACATGCGGCGGTGGCCTCGGCCACCGCCGCAGGCGCCCATGAGTCCAGAAGCTTCTGCGGATCTTGCGTTATCCCTTTCTTGAATTCCATGAGAGATCGGAGCTCGGAGAGTGAGGCGGAGGAAGAAGCAGAGAAGATAGTGAAGAAGAGAAGAAGAAGAAGCGAGATGAAGATGTTGGGTGGGGAACTCATCGGAGTCAATGTGGATGGAAGCAGAAAGAGAAAGAGAAGGAGGGACAGAGACACCTTAATTATTCATCTACAGAAAGAGAGAGAGAAAGAAAGAGAAAGGGGTAGAGAGAGAAAGAGGAACCCTAGGGGTAGGAAGTTAACATCAACAACATTAACATTGGATGATAGATAGAGGAAGAAGAGCAGAGAGAAAGTGTAGTGTAGTAGCAGGAGTAGGGTTTGGTTTTTATTTTAATTATTATTGAAAGATATTTTACATTTTACATTTTACATTTTATATTTTATATTAATTATTTAAAAATAAAAGAAAGATAGAGAAAAATGAGAAGGGGAGGGGTCAGGTGGAGAGTGTTGGTTGGTGGGGGCGACCGAGTAACTACAGTCTGTAAAGGACAACCTCATCGTCCTCTCTTCTGTTTTTTTTTTTTTTTTTTTTTTTGTTGTGTGTTTTTTTTTTTTTCTATTTTTTTTTTGTTTTTTCAAAAGTAAAGAAAAACTTAACATATATCAAAGAGAGGGAGGAAAAAAAAAAAAGAGACGAAAAAAAAAATA
>Ga0099824_1003214_pt1 | contig 23878 bp, 9 predicted proteins | sample SiratrowhiteBW_FD_76837 | JGI IMG/M metagenome (GOLD analysis project Ga0099824, IMG submission 76837) | Root nodule microbial communities of legume samples collected from California, USA - Siratro white BW | ecosystem: Host-associated > Plants > Roots > Nodule | place: USA: California...
ATATTAAAAAAAAAATATATATATATATATATATATATATATATATATATATATATATATATATATATATATATATATATATAAAAGCATACATACACTATATTAATAATGTTGGGATGCATTTGTATAATATAAATTGTGTTTGTACATTTGATATGGTTCATATACGATGACTCTTTTATAGGTGGTGTAACCCTTTACGTACATGTAACATTTTTAATAGTGTAGAAAACTTATTATGAAAAAAAAGATATTATATATTTCATTAATGATCTTATCATAAAGATTAAGGTGTGAAATAGTAAAAAAAATAATGAAATTTGTGTACATATTTCTCATACATCAATTATTAGTCTATAATAAAATAGACTTAATACAAATTTTTTAGAGAGTATCATATTTTGAATCATTAAATTATATTTAGAGATATTTTTGTGTATTAGATGGTTGGTTTAAGTATAATTTATTATAGTATATTTGAATACAAATATGATTTTAAGTAACATATAAATATAAATGTATGTTTTTATATATATTAACCATAATTGATAAGAGTAATATATAAACTTTAAAACCCTAGAGTGATATTGCATATGACGATAAAAAGTATAGATTAGAAGTTAGAATAATGTTTATGTGAAAAACTTTCATCCTAATTTATACGGTAAATACTGTGTTAACGTTCACTTTTTTTCTTTTGACCTGCATTTATTTTATAACTACTTTTATTTTCTTAATAAAATACTATATTAATAATAATAAATATAAATAAAATGTTATAATCAAATAATAATTTAGAAAGTTGTAATGTGAATGTAAGATAAAAATAATGGTGTCACGACACCGTCACCCAATAATATATGTATATATATAATACTTATGTTAAATAGAGCATTACAATTATCTTGTTTTAATGAGTTCTAATTATAGTTGTCTTAATTAAAAAATGGACTTGTAGTATTTTAATAAATTTCTCCCTAACCAAGTGGTTTTTCTATCCATGTCGTTTAAATTTGAAATAGTACTTAATAATTTGTTACTTGGAGAGAAAAAAACTTATAACAATCTCTCGTTTAATTTTAAAATTTAAAATAAATTTGTCAGCCACAGCCTAGGTTTCACATTTTATTTGATATTTTCTCTCTCTTGATTTATAGTTTTAAATAATTTTAACTAATAAAAAATGTGTTGAAAAGAGTGTGTAAAAGAAACACTCTTTTTAAATGTTATACATTCCGTATTGATGAGTGATATAACAAGAAAACATAAATATTTTATCTTGTAAGTAGAATTTTATAGTTAAATTATGTTCAAACTCGAATTATATGAAATTGTATCTTAAATCTATCAAAGTACCAATTATCATATTATTACCCACATAGTAAGTTATTGAATGTGACAGGCGTATAAAAAAAAAACTTTAATCCACATTTCCTTGATATAAAGTTTTGTTAAATTTATTCATACTTAAAATTTAAATATTGAGATGATGTTAAAGTTTATCTTAAGTTCATTAAAGAATCATATATCGTATTATTCCTGCACCGGAACTAATTATATTAGACACTGAAACTGTATAAAGAAAAAACATAGGCCTCACGTTAATTAAAAATGTTTATCGCACTGGAAAATAGTTTCCTCAAATCCAAATTATAAAACTATTAATCCTCAATTTAAAATTAAACAAAAAGTGTGAGTTACAATTTCACATTTCTGTGTTCTATAATATTAGCAGTATTTATTTAAACAGAAAAAAAATCGCAAATTTTGGTGGAATGTTGTATCCGAAGAATCAAGTATTGAATTATTATTATTATTATTATTATTATTATTATTATTATTATTATTATTATTATTATTATTATTATTATTATTATTATTATTATGTTGCTAAGGTTTAATATGATTGTTTAAGTGTAATAATATTTTTCTTAAAAATGAGGATGCAGTCAAAGTTGTTAACGGCTCTTTTTCTTTAAAGGCATTTGCACAGATTTTTATGTCAAAAATAATGATTGATATGGTTGGAGAACTTAACATATATGATATTTACCAAAATTTAAATAAACTAACTTTTTCGTTTTTTATTTATTTTGAATATTAAAATTATATTTATTTTACTAGTTTGAAAAAAAGTCACAATGCAAAATTTCACTTAAGGTACAAATTATATAAAAATATACACAATTAATTTGAAAATATGCTGAAAGAATGAAAGGTTGAAAATAACACGTATACCAACTTTATAATGGTTTCAATTCGAGTTTGATTAATTATGATTTAGTTAGATCATAGTCTTTGATGCTAGTTATTCAATTATAAATTTTGTTGATGGGAACGTGTTTGAACGATTCTTTATTTTAAAAGTTGTAAAGGTTATATATATAAGATTAGCAAATTTAATTTCGTTCATCTAAAACATTTGATCTCTTTAAACATTAAAACATCTCACTTAAAAGGTGGAAAAGTATAAACAACATGACCTAATCAAATATTGCTTTTGAGTGAGTTTTTTTTTTCTCCAAACCTTGGATGTCACCTTTTTATGTTATTTTCATGAGTGGGTTTAAATTGTATGTGGGATTTAAAATGTGTTTATCCTTGATTATTTTTAGATGTTTTTTATTAGTTTAAATTAATTTAGTGTTATTTATAATTGATTTTGATATTGGAATTTTAGAGTTAGATTTTTTAAAATTCTTAATGTAAATGAAATTAAAATTATAAAGATAATTATTTTGTTTGTGTATATGTAGTTTATGTATATTTATTGGTTATATTGATTGAAGTTAAATTATTTTGGTAAAAGGATTGTTATTAAACTATACTTGAACTATTTTGACATATTGTGATAATTTTATTATTGATATTAAATAACCTTGAATCTTGTTGTTTAATAGGTTGAAGTGTTTTGGATATAATTGAATTAAACAAAAACTCGCTTAGATCAATAAAGTACATGTTTTGGTTTAAAAAATATTTTATTTTGTATTATTTTTTGTATTACTCATACAATCACATGTCATTAAGTGAGGATATCTACCACTTAAAGTATAAATTATAGTATTTGAAAAAAAAAATGGAAATCGAATCAATTATTTCTTAAATAGAATTTGTCACTCAATCAACCATCTAAAGTTTAATAAGGAATAAACTGAAATGTTTCTTTCTTTTTAAGATAAATTATCACACAATACACTACAAGAAAAAAAGTTATTTAGAGACAAATATTTAGCTATCAAATGAAATAGTTAATAAAATAGTTACTAAATTAGATTTTGGTTGCTAAATAAGTATAAAATAGAAGTAATAATTAAATTTAGTGGCTAATTTAATCAAGATAATTGGTCTCAAACATTAACTAGGTTTTAATAACCTATGTCATTAGATTCTAAATTAGTCTATAATTTAATTAGATATCAATTTAAAATTTAATGACATAGGTCACTAAAATCTTGTTATTTAATGTTAGATACTAAATATATTAACTTAATTGGTCACTAAAATTTAATTTTATAGTTATTTAACAACCAAAAATTAATTTGGTGACTATTTTAGTAACAATTTCATTTAACAACCATTTCATTTGGTAGCTAAAAATTTGTCTTTAAATAACTTTTTTCTTGTAGTGATATTTCTATGAAGTGAAATGCATAATTTATTTTATTTGAATGTATTTTCATGTATATATTATATATTTGCATCATTTTCCTATACATTATTGTATTATTGTAATAATTGTGTAATTTTTTACTTTTATTGATGATGTTTGGTAAGAAACGTTTGAAATTGAAATGAGATGAATTTGATTAATGTAATTGATGAATTGTCTATATTGTAATTATGATTGAGAAAAAATGTATGAATATATTGGTACATTGAAGGATGAATAAATGTTTGAAGTTGTTGTTATCTTGAATAATTAATTTGGAATAATTTTTATTTTGAATTAAAATCTTGATGTAAATTATAATCATAAATGCGATGATTTATTTGGAATTTTAAAAAGCATTATGTAAAATTATATGAATATGATGTTTCTCTTAAAACTGTATTAGCTACAGCATGTTTTCACATTCAATATAGTTACATTATGATGCCGCATTTATATTTTCAAATATTTTTTTTAATGTAATATATTTCAAGATTATGAAATGTTATATAAAATTATTTATGTGTTTATAAGTTTTTAAATATTTATTTTGAAGATATGTTACACGTATAATTATTAAATTAGACGTGAAACTTATAAACTATTGTGATTTATAGTAAATTTTAATCGGAAAAAGAACGTGACAAAAACAAGTGTATTAGAAAAAAAAGTATTTTTAGTATTATTCTCGTGTTATAAGTCATTGTGAGAGTCTGGGAGAAAACTTATCAAAATATTTTATTACTAATCCATGAGACGCATTCCGAGTTATTGTTATGGAACTAATTTTGAGTTTTTATTTTTATGGAATTAATTTTAATTTTTAAAATTTTAATGGTGGTTTTATACTGCGTGTCTGAGTGTGTTACTGTTTATTTTAGAAAACTAAAAACATTTAAATGATGACTATAGCTTTTTAATTAGTCTTTAAATTTTTATTTTATTTTTAATCATGATTTGCTTCTTATTTTTAAAATTCTAACATGAGACTATATATTATAAGTATTTATGTAGAAAAACGCTTTTAAAAAATTACCTTTTAACAAAAATAATTAGCACTTTAAAATTGTAAGTTTCTTGTATGAGTGTACTTATATTATAGTAATAAATATGGTATAACTCATGTCTCATAAATAAAATTTCTTCCATACCTTTAAAAAAACTTAAAAATTGTGAAAACACTTATATATTTAGTTTATTAAATGTTAAATAGTTAAAACGTAAATATTATATAATAGGAATTCATTTTAATTTTTTTCAGATGGTCCGTAAAAATCATATGTAAATATTTTTAATTATTTAAAATCGTAAAAGTTTATATATCGATAATGTATAGAATTTAATAATATAATTTAATACTTGAGATTATTTTTTAAAATAAAAAAACAGTAAAGTTCTAAAATATTATTGGATCAAAACTAAAAAGTAATCATATAAAAAATTAAATCTATGTTTCATAAAGTAAAATATATTATTAATTAATTAATATGTATATTATTAAAAACTATAGTATTTGCTTACTTGAAACTTTTAAGGTTAAATATATATGGAAAAAACAAAAAAAAAAATGCAATTTTGAGGATTAGATTACCTACTATCACTATCTTTTATATTAGCACTTGAATTTAGTATTATTATTGATTAACTAATTGATACTTTTTATATTATTAAAAAAACTATAATAATTGCTCATTTGAAACTTTTAAGGATAAATATATGTTTAGTCTAATAACCTTTTTCTTTTGATTAATGTAAAAAAAGTATTTTATTTCTCAAAAATAACATTATTTTTATTTCTATATATATATATATATATTATTTTTCAAAAATATAAAATTGTTTTTTCTCTATTATTATAGGACAACTGTTAAGAATGAATGTGTTTAATAGAAGGTTAATAAAATATTTTAAATAATATTCACTTAACAATATTGTTATTATACACCTTCAATATTTTTTGAATCATTAACACGATTACAATTTATTTTTGTTAAAATCAACATTAAAGAAAATAAAAGTATCATATTATTTAGGAATGAAAATCGAATGCCTTTTGCAGAATGACTAAACCAAATTTTATAAATTTGAAGAAAATCAAAGATAATTTTAGATTAATAGTTCAGAAGATATACTCGTTATATGAGAATTAATAATATACTTAAGCTAATTTTTTTACTTTAAATTTATTTTTGAATAATTTTTTCTTAAAATAGTTGTTTACTTTTTCCAATTTATATATTATATGTTGAAATTAATGCTTAAATAGATAGGACTCCCCTATTAATAATTTTATCATTAAAAAAAATATTTGTAGAAGAAAAAAAAATCGAATTGTTGAGAGTGGGATTTGAACCCACGCCCTTTCGGACCAGAACCTTAATCTGGCGCCTTAGACCAACTCGGCCATCTCAACTTTATATTACATTGTTAAATTATTTTCAATACTAAAGTTAAGAGATAATATATAAAAAAATAATTGACATTGTTATAGTGTTTCACAGAATTTGATTTTTATTAATGAAATCATAGACTTTTTCATTATATACACTTTTACTTTTTGTGTCGAATTTTGTCAAATTAATCTATAAGTATACGAGGAAAGTGTTGTTACATATGTGTATAGTTATATTTTAAATAATAATAATAATAATAATAATAATAATAATAAATAATTAAATAAATTATATTTATCTCTCTCTCTCTCTCTCTCTATATATATATATATATATATATAGATAGATAGATATCCTAAAATATATTATAAATGACATATCAAGTTATTCTATTTTAATGTTAAAGTTTATTAACATGATCTATGAAAAAAAAAAACCTTTGATATAAAATATAATTTTGAAATGAAATTATTTTGAAGGATGTAAGAATGTGTGAAATTTATATATGGGCACAAGTTCATCTCTATATAAATGTGATGCGACAAATGGAGATTTCATTGCGAGACCAAAATTAGATAAAGTGGATGAAACTATGCATATGAGATATTACAAGTTCTTAAGAAATAAAAAAGAGAATTTTTACTTGGACGGTAAATGTTTAAGTTGATGATGAATTGTTATTTGTTAGGAAGCAGACAAAGGGATAGGAAAGTTAGATAGAAAGAAACAAAAAGAAGAGTGATGATAATGGGTGTGAAAAGTTGAAAGCATAAATAAGAGACGAGTGTTATGCTACAACTGGCAAAGGGGTGGTTGAAGAGAAAAAGGGCTTTGGGGTTCACGAAATTGGGTCCCAAAGAAGAATATGTTAGAGAAGGCTTAGTTGGAGAGGGTGATAAATGAATGATTGTGCTAAAGTGGCCTCCATCACTCTCTGCTTATGGGGTTTAGGTTCTAAAGCTGATAATGGAGTTAGATTCAACCTTCAAACCTCTCACAAACTTTCACATGCTTCATCATTCATCTAAAACTTTCCCAAATTAATATTTCCTTGTCCTATTGCCTCTATCATATCTTCACTTCTTGGTTCCCCTCTTTGCCTTTGTGCCACCCTATAATTCATGATTAAACACTTTGTAGTTTTCACACTTAAAAATTTCAATCAATTATTTTTTGCCATCATTGTCCATACTCTATAGTCCATGCTCACATGTTCCATTGCTTTTGGGAGCTTGCATGATTTGATCTCTTCAATGCACTCTGATTAGATCACTTACTTTCTAAAAATTTGTAAAAATTGAGAAGTTTTTTTTTACTTTTCAGTGTCCTTTTCAATTGGAAAATATAACAGGTTGATGTTGAATCATGGAGAAAAATCTTTTAGTTGCTTGGAAAAGTAGTGTTGAAAGGTACTCGGTGAAGCTTTGTAAAGACTAAAGAGGACATAACTAGGTACAATAAATCACCCATTATTTTTTAAATATTAGTGTATTGATGTTATGTGTTTTCTTTTTCAAATTTACATCTATTTTTTTAATTTAAAAGAAAAAGACACATGCACACGTTGTGGGATACCTTCCATCATTGTTTTCGTGAATAGGTGAATGAATTCTAATTCTTGTAACTATACATGAATCTTTCAGAAGCATAGAGTAGAGTGAGCCACAATAAAAAGTGGGCATGTTTTTATTCTAGCTTCTTGGTCGGTGAAATTAAATTCAATGATAGTTTTTCTTTGTGTGTTTTTTATTTTTTGCTCCTTAAAAAGTTTAAAACCCACATTTTAAATATTAAATTTTATTTTTGAAACTCAATGTGTCTTACATAAATTCTTAAGAAACGCAACATATTATATTGATTTACTTTAATGAAAATTTCTTGTAAGATATTGTAATTAAATTTAAAAAACTTCTTAAAATTGATATGCTGGAAATGCTCTAATAGAATGAGGTTATTAAATTATTCGTAAAAAATAAAATAATAAATAAAGGGGTAAAAGATTAATCATGTAGATAAATCTTAATGTACTGTTATTGATTTATAGTATATGGTAATAGTTGATAAGAAATGTTACAATACTAATTACAAAAAATCAATTTTTTATTAAAAAAGAAAAAAACTTATTCGTAACTGTATCCACCTTGACATGGAAAGTTCATGAAAAAAATGGAAGGGTTACTTCAAAAGTGTGGTCAAGTGGAAAGCAATAATAAAAGAATCACCAATTTTGGTGGAACAAGTCATAATTCTCAAAAAGATAACTTATTTTTTACTGGATCACATTTAAAAAGTTGTTTTTTTAGATATAGTAAAAGATGTTAAAAAAAGATAATTAGTTCCACTGAACAAGCACCAAAAAAGAGTAACGACGTTTAAAAATATAATTTTCATTAATCTCCACGGTTTTAACAGTTTGATTTTGGGTCACATGTTTAAATTATTATCCAATTTTTAACCTATAGCATGGTGTGATAAGTTCAAAGAAACATTAGGATGACATTAATCATTTAATTTTTACAAGTTAAACAATTTAATATAAAATATTAAATAAATTAATATGAAATAAATTTAAAAATAAAACAAAATCATAAAAATTCACTGTCCAACCAATAGAAACTAAATAACTATTGATATATTTCTTATGTTTAAAATCATTAAAAAATAATGGCAAGTTAACCACAAAACTAAAATCTCTATTTTTCAAATACATAGATTAGAACTGAATAATTAAAATATAAAAAAATCAAAATTATTCATTCTAAATTATAAATAAAAATTTTAAAAATAAATAATACTACAAAGCGGAAAGTGTTGATATAATTTTTTTCCCAAAATTTATTTTATCTTCAAATAGTTTTTCTTGAATCACTTAACAAAGCATTTTAAATATCACTTTAGGTATTCAGAAATGTAATGATCAAAATAAAAGATTCAAAGGATATAGACAAAAAAAAAAAAATCAAATATTTTATGTTGATTTGATTGTAATCTGTATTCACTTTTAATCTAATCAATCTATAGATAATTGTTTCATTAAAAATAATTAAGTTACGTATATTATTTACAGACATTATATAATACACTAAAAAACATGTAATTTATTAAAAAGAGGTATAAAAATACACTTTAGCATATGAACTTACTACATTAACACCCTAAATATACATGTAAGATCTAATTAAAAAAATGAAATAGAAATGAAAATAAAAATATGTTCTTTGTCATGTTTGTGTTGTTGTTTTTTTCAAACTTACCTTCGAATATTAGACTTTTAATTGATGAATTTAATCTTTAAATGTTTTTAAAACATGTGATTTTAATCCTCTTTTATATAAATTTGACGTTTTGTGACGATATTTTGCGTCACAAAGTTCATAAAAACACTGAATTCGCAAATATGTTATTTTAGTTATTATTTGTGTTTTAAATGTTAAAATTTAACATTTAGTAGATTCTACACACACAAAAATGGTAAAAGGACTTAATTTACATATTTTTTATAACACAAGAAACACATCCAATTAATTTTGTATGTTTTATTTCAAAAAGTATAGTTAATAAAGTATTATAAATACTAAATGATTATTAGTTGCTTAAAATAATTAATCAATTATTTTAAATAATAATTATTTATCTACAAAGTGGTATTGCAATCATATATCAAATAATTAATTATATTTTAATTTAATTGATTGTATACGTAATAGTTTGTTGTAACTTGAGATAATTAATTATTTATAAGTTATTAAGTTATTTCTCATAATTAAACAGGATAAGATAGTCCACACATTTAAAGTCTAACCCCAATCCTAAAAAGAATTGTCTATTGTATTATGAATCCAATATGTTTAAAGCATAGTGTACTTTAAAATAAAATTATATACACATAAATATTTACAAAATAAAAAAAGTTTTTTTCCTCATCCAACACTTATTCCTTTTATATATATAGTAATAGCATATTATCACATAAAATATCACATAATAAATTATTGAAATAAATTTTTAACATAAGATAATACACATAAAAAGGAAACAATTTTATTAACAATGAAACACAAAATATACAACAATCATATAGACTACACATAAATCTATATATCAAAAGATATTTAACAAAAGAATGAATATTTTTTTTTTTTAAATCTTGAGTGTATCATATCTCAAGATATGTTTCTTTTTTGCTCATTCTATAGTGGCGCTTGATAGCTTATCTCTTGATGACGCATTAGGGTTCATCATAGGGAGGAGGTAGATAGTTTCTTTCTTGGAGTTTCTTATCTTGTGAGTTAGGTCCGAAGTGACGATTCACCGTCTTGCTTATCTCATGAATTTGAGTGATGCAAGGTTCCTCCCAATTTCTAGCATTGATTCTTTGGGCTATGTCACAAGTGACGAATTACCATCTTGCTTATTTGATGGATTTTTGTGACGCAAGGTGTTGTTCTAATTCCGAACATTTCTTTATTCCTTGCATTTTCTTTATTTGTTTTCGTTTTCAAGTTTTTCACAAACTTTTGAATATCACCTTCATTTGAGAATTCATCCAAAAGTCACTGTTTGAAGCTTTAGTGAAAAGTTCCTACAACCCAAGCCTTTTCTCCATTACCATAGACATTTCTGACTTCTATTTTGCACCTCCAGATTAAGGATTCTGCATTAGTTGGTATCAGAGCTTTGGGTACAACCAAAGCTTTTGGGTATTACTTAAGAAGAAGTTCAACACATTTCATCAAACACGTAGAGAACAACTTAGATTTTTAAAGATTAGCTCATCAAGAATTCAGGACGAATTTTCTTAAAGAAAGGGAGGATGATGGATTTGGAAATAGAAAAAAAAAATTCTTTTATTTTTTTTATGTTTAGTTTGAACACAGGAAAGGAATGAGGTTTGTCTTTTCATCTTCTACTGACTCTTATATAAGGACATTTATTGTACTCATTTTGAAAGATTTGGAATAAATATCTTTTTTTTTTTTTTGAAAATTTTGAGTATGTCATATCTCAAGAGATGTTTCTCTTGCTTATTATAGAGTGACTGCTTCATAGCTTATCTCTTGATGGCGTATTGGGATTTATCAAAGGGAGGGGGTGGAGAGTTTATCTCTTAGGGTTTCTTATCTTGTGAGCTAGGTCACAAGTGGCAATTCACCATCTTGCTTATCTTGTAGATTTGAGTGGTGCAAGGTTCTTCCCAATTCCTAGCATTGATTCTTATCTTGTGGGTTAGGTCACAAATGGTGAATCACCATCTTGCTTATCTCATGGACTTGGGTGGTCCAAGGTGTTGTTATAATTCCTAACATTATATTTATTTCTTGTATTTTCTTTATCTGTTTTTGCTTTCGAGGTTTTCATAAACTTTTGAAGATCGCTTTCATCCAAGAGTCACTCTTCGAAGCTTAAGTGAAAAGATCCTACAACCCAAGCCTTCTCTCCATTACCATGTACATTTTTGACTTCTGTTTTGTACCTCGAACTTGGGAATTTTGCATCACTATGTGACTTATATTATCATTGAAATAAAAAATATATATTAAAACATATGTGTCAATACTTAAAACACAAATCAAATTTATTCCAAATATATGATCACAAATTCTTATTGGTCACAACAACTATTTTGATATAACTTACTTAAATAAAAGCACACAGACAATTTAATATACAACTTAATATTCACTTCCCATTTAAGATAAACATTTATATATAATTCAATCTTTCCATTGAAGAGACAAGAAGAGAAAGAAATAAATATTTTTTTAATTTACTTTTTTTAACTTGGGCAGTTTAAACAATTGTCTCACTAGATTGAAAATCTAGTAAAGACGGCTGATTTTCCGTGTTTTTTATTTCTTCGCTTAAGTAAAAACAAGATTAAATAGAAAGTTGGATTGCAAAGTTGTTTTGGCTTAAGCAAAAATTTATTCGCTCGATCAAAAATATCAAAAAAATAAATCTTAATAGCATAATTAAATCAATTTTCAAAGATAAATTAAAAAAATATATAATAACACAACTTTTAAATATTTCAAAATGATAAATTGAAATCATGATTTATTCAAATATCACATTTTAATTTCATATAAATAATTCAAACTCAATATATATTTCATTCATATCAAACTTAGTTTAATAAACCAGCATAATCCAATTATTAAATTAACTTCTTATCGAGTGTTTAATTCTGTTAGTACTTTCACAAGACTAAGGATTTGATGAAGTCATACAAGACATGTCCAACAAGGCAAAACAAGCATATAATTAGATGTGGTTTAGGTCTTGGTCTGGTGTGAGTGGGTTTAGGTTTGATTGGCAAAGAACCTATGCATAGTCAAGGAGAAATCCAACAGCACAAACGTCTAAAAGTGTTTAAAATGCTAAACTAAAGAGTTAGCTAAGTTTTCGATTAAACTGGTTTTTAAATACTGCACTGGGCTCAAATAAAGCGATTTCCATTTTCATGAAATCGAGTTATTCGATACCTGGCAGAACTGAATTAACAGTTTTTTGAAAAATTGTATTGGCGCATTTTCGTCTATAATGAGTTTTCTAAAATGCGCCATACATAACACAGATACGAAAAGATAATATTACAGCAGAAAAACCAGTGAGAAACACTTTTGTGAAATTGAGAGTTCTTGAGGAAAATCAATTGAGGCTTTTGTTGAAGAGTACGGCTTGACCTATTATGTGCTATTGGAATTCTTCAACACTGTGCAAAGGCCTCTTATGCGCGCCAATCAGGGAGTTGTTCTTTACCATTCTAGATCCCTTTTTGTATCAAGATTTGTGTAAACTGATTGCAAATCTGTAAAATTGTTGAAACTGTGTATTGTTGTAGGCTATACGTTTAGCCTGTGTGTGATTGCTGATTTGAGTGGGAACTACGGGAAGTAGGAGCTCATTTCAGTGGGTGTTTGATTCTTACGGGGAGTAAGAATTGTGTAATTGTTTGGTGTAAACAATTGACTAAAGATAGTGAAATTTTCTTTGCTTGAGGGGCAAAGAAGACTGAACGTAGCCCTTGAGGAAGGGTGAACCAGTATAATTGATTGTGTTCTGCTGTCTTGACCCTTGAGGAAGATTGAATTAATTTATGGTAATCTTGATAAAACTGGTTTAAGTTCTCTGCTGGATGCTGATTTGTGCATTGTAAATTGAATTTTGTGTTGGTTCTGATAAATCTGCTATAGTTGCCAAAGAAATCTTGCTTAATAGATTGGTTCTTTTCTAATTCTGTAGTACATATAAGATTCTGAATCTGTGATTTTACAAAGAATTGGAACTTTGGTTGAATTGTTGTAATACTGCAAAATTTGCATTCTTGTTCTGTGTTCTTGGTATAACTGGACAATTGAATCTGCATTCTGAATAATTCTCAAATCTATATTAATTGCTGGTGTTAGGAAACTTTATCAGATTTGTTAATATTGGCTGAAATCAATGTAGAGTTGTGTTAGGAGTTCCAAATTTGTATTTTGTAATTCTGTTCCTCTTTACTCTCATTCAAATTTGGAATTTTGTGTGATTCAGTTCTGAGTGTAATATTGCTATTGAAATTGTGTGAACTTGATCTGCTTAAAGTACTGTTGTGAATCTGGTGTGTGATTGTGAATATGCTGTGTGTGCTGTTTGAAAATCACTATCTGCCTGTAAAACAAGTTGGTTCATTCGTGATTTGAATCAGTTTATTTCTTTACTGCACCTTATATCTTTAGCACCGAGATTCATTAAAAGTTTTTCAAATTGCAAAAACTATTTTCAAAGGTCTAAATTGAATAAAAATCTTTCAAAGTTTAATTCACTCCCTTGAACTCAGCCTAAAACATTTTCAAATTCAAAACATTTTAAAACAATATTTTATTAATCAAAACACAAATAACATTTAATATCAAATATCCAAAAAAAAATTTAAATAAAACCTTTTCTTTAGATAAAAGCTAAATAAACCCTTACGTCCACATCATATATTTTAAAGTTCTATAAAAAAAACATAAATAATGTCTCCATGGAAGATCTATCTTCAAAGCAAAACTCTAAATTCAAAAAACAAAATTAGTCAAAATACATAAACATAAAACTAAGATATACAAATATAATAAAATTTTAGTTAAGAGGACATTTTTTTTCAAATGACTTTACTAAAATTAATGACGACAACATAACTAAAGAAGATAAAAGAAATTATAGAATAAATAAAAATATATTCTATATGATCAGACAAAATGATCATTAATTCCTCGTATATTAGCAGGTGCAATTATATTATGAAATAAATGAAATAATAGAAATCAAAATTTTGAAAGAAGTTAAAGGGTGATAACAGTTATAAGAGTAAACAAATATATAAGATGCGATAGAGAGGTTACATCTAACATTTATGTATCTATTGTTTAACTAAAAGAAAATTAATTCTAAAAATTTAACATACTCTTTTGAACGAAACATTGATAAACTTATACAAATAACTACAATCATTCAAACTAATGCATGAACAAGAGTGTCACACATAAAAATAAAAATAAAATCACTTTTTTTTTTATTATTATATGTACATGTCATCCAAACCAACTTATACTAAGTGTTCGTGATAAAAAAACATAAAAGTTACTGTTAAACCAAAACTCCTTTGACTTTTAGGGAAGCGAAATGACACTCGGATTTGTTTGATTTTATGATTTGCATGGAAAGTTATTGGAGTAATATGTATCTTCTTATCTAAGGGAAATCTTGGTCACCTATGAGGAAAGTCAAAGTGGCATGACTGGAGTAACAAAATTGTCATCATGTTAAACAAAACACTTAACTTGTAAATTTATCATCTCTTAGTAACATTAACTTGATTAATTTTACTCGAAATTACAATAATCAAATACAATTTACATCTTTTAATAATTTTTAACAATTTTATCAATATTATAATATAATAAATAAATAATTAAAATAAACATCGAAATAATAAATAGCATAAAATAATCTAAGTTTGGTATTATGTGAAATAGTTTTAATTTGTTGCTGCAAAATATATTTTTTAATTAAGATTTTGTAATGAGTTTTCTTCATTTCAATTTAAAATTTATTTTGAATGCATTTATATATGTAAAAAAGAATTTTACACCAACTTCTTTTACAAAATTACAAATATTTATATATATCAAATAATATTTCATCTTTTTTTATAAATCCATTTATAATAAATATTTAACTATTTTAAAAGTTAATAATAAATATTTAACTATTTTAAAATTTAATTATATTCCACTTTTAACATAAAAACACTTTTATTATTTTTCAAATATATCTATTTATAATTTTTATTGTATCACATCAATTAAATAATTTGTAAATATTTATTTCTTTTTCTACTCTCTGATTTCAACTTAAATAAAGAAATAACAATACCATGTCAATTTAAATTCACTCTTTCTATCGTATTAAGTATAACTAAATCTATGTGAGGTTATGACATATACCAACTAAACCGAATTGGTTTGGAAAATTTGCTGCGTTCTTTCCCGCTTCCAAGTTCCAATCTCTTATGCTTATTTGTTTTTTTATTTTTGTAGTTCATACAATTATTTTCCCATTTTGAATCCCAAAACTGCTTCTTCTCCCAAATCATGAACTCTCGCGAGGCTACTTTGGTTGCCACGGCAACCGTGATTGGCGCCATGGCCTCTGCAATTGCTTTTCGCTTCTTCTGCCGCTCCCAAGTGCGCGCGAAATCATCCCAAAACGGCACCGTTTCCTCTCCTCGGGACCCTTTTGACCCTTCCAAGCGAAAAGGGTAACTTTGAGCTCTCGTGTTGCGGAAAATGGATGGGTTGAACTTTGTTTTTGTATTTGTTTATTTAATTTTATAATTTTACAGGTATTTATCGTGGGATGACTATTTTATGGCAATTGCGTTTTTGTCAGCTCAGAGATCCAAAGACCCTAACAGGCAGGTCATGTTTATTTCAGTTTTTGTGAATACACTTGAATATGGATTTTGGGTTTGCCTGGGTTGGTTTAAATTGTAAGCTTGTGCGTTTGGTGTTGTTAATGTTGCAGGTTGGTGCTTGTTTGGTGAGTCAAGATGGTATAATTCTTGGTAAGTTCATTATTAGGTTCTTATATATATGCATTCGCTTGGTCAGATAGATTTTTTACTTTGTTTCTTATTCTGTCAGGAATTGGTTATAATGGGTTTCCAAGGGGTTGCTCCGATGACAAGCTACCCTGGGCAAAGGTTGGTATTTTAGAGAACGATTTATGTTTTTTTTTTTTAAGTATTGTTTGAACATTCTCATTCATAAATCTGTGTTTCAGAAATCGAGGACTGGAAATCCTTTGGAGACAAAATACCCGTAAGTGATTTGCTTTTGTTTGTTCAATCTAGCTGAAATCTTAATGGTAGTTTTGTTTTGATGAGAAGGATGCTGTTATGCACTGAATCTTCTCTGTGTGGATTGATAATGTTCTTTCTTGCTCAAGTCATTTGATTTTTTATTAAACGTGATTGGGATTGACTATACCTTTTTCTGTCTACTTTAGTTATGTTTGTCATGCAGAAGTAAATGCTATTCTTAACACAAATCATGCCTCTGCTGCTGGACAAGTGAGTTTCGCTGCACTCTCTAGTTAAGATATCATTTAAATGTCTTGATCGGAAATATTGGCTTGATTTATCATTTTCCTTTTGAAACTTGACTATATATCTGGCTCACAGACTGAGTATGTCACTACCCTTACCAGCATAGAAAAGAAATTTCTTAAAGATTCGTTGTAAATTATGACAAATGCTAATTAGTGCGTTGATTAAGGAATTTAAAACAGAAAGGTTTCATTAATGTATTTTTATTGCGGTTTCCAATTCATTCAGAATCAGTGAATACTTTGTATTTTAAATTTCTTAACCAATATACTCAGGATTACTTACAAAACCCTTATGTTATAAACAAACTGTTTATTTAACCACTTGATTCAAAGAGGTTCCACTTATCTCTTCTTCTCTTATCTGGTCTAATCATTGCAGCGACTATATGTGACCATGTTTCCCTGCAATGAATGTGCTAAGATCATAATCCAGGTTGGTAACCTTGTCCTGCTTTACGTATAATATGTTTTGATGAACCATTTTGCAGACGAGATATTCATTTTTTTTTTTTTCAAGGCATTAAGCTTTTACGAGAGTAATGCCTTTCCTTTTTTACACTGATAATGAAATATGTTGCAGATCTTATATTGATTAAAATATAATTAAATTAAAGTATAGAAGTGAGAGACAACTTTCATGGTTTTGTGGGGTTGAGTTTTTTGCAAACTCAAATTCTAAGATAGGCTATCTGTAACATGTTTCAGCTAGCTTCTAAATTTGCTCGCTAGCTGAAAAGTTTTTATTCACTTTATTAACAGTGTTGGATAAACACAATTTTTTAGTAGTTTGTAGTGTGTCTTTAAACACTAGGTTATAGTTTTTTTTTTTTTTTGTAATTATTTATTTTTATTTTTAAACTATCATTCAATCTTCCCTTTAATCGTTTTTATATAATGTAAGTTCTTTTACATTTAACTTATTCTCTTCTACTCATAAAGTAGGATTTATTATTTTTATTTGAGAATTTTGGTTCTTTTTATTACGTCAGATATTGATAATAGTTAATTTTGTAATACTTTTATATTACTATTTATTTTGACCGTCGTACTGTTTGCAATATGTATTTATTATATTGATACTAGTCTTCTAAATATTAATATTATTGATAAATGATAGTTTTTTCATATTCCCCTATTTTTTAACCATTACATTAATTGAAATAATGAAAATATGATATCTACTAAAAAATACGATGTTTTAATTTTGAATTTGGGTAGAAATAAACTTAGAAAAAGTTTAAAATTAATTAAAGACTAAAATTATAAAAACTCCGAAATATATTTTTATTAGTGAAATTAAAAGTTATGCAAAACATCATCCTAACATGTTTGTTTTTATCATTTTATATTTATCAATTGCTTCATCCTATCATTTTTATTAAACACTTACCATTTAATAATTCAGTTTAACAAATATCAACTTTCAAAACAATTAAAGCTACTTTAACAAATATCAACTTTCAACAACTAATTAGTTTTTCTTTTAACTTCAAAAGCTTTAAATTAGTTTTGTCAAACATGTTCATCTCAGTAATTATTAGGCTCATTGGATCACTTACTATCATTTCATTATTAGCCTTCTGTATGAGAATGTGTATTGATGATCTTAGGTTGTATAATGTGAATAACAAGTGCTTTTTGGCGATAAGGCGATAAGCTGATAATCATATTCAATGTTCGTCTGAATTAGATCAGTAACAGTACATTATCTAATAAATTCTTACCATCCAATCTTTAAAAGAGGGGCATTATCTAATAAATTCTTTCTTGCAGTCAGGAGTTTCTGAAGTAATTTATTTCGTGGAGAAGAGATTAGAAAATTCAGATATGACATATATAGCCTCTCACAAGCTTCTTTTATTAGCTGGTGTAAAGGTATCGTTTTCGTAAACTTTTGGATGTAAATAAATTATCGTTGCAGTTCAATAGGCTTAGGGGTACCCACTGACGCTGATTCAATATAATTAACTTCTGTAGCTGTTAGTTCCTTATTTTTGTTTTTAATATCTCTAGCCATTCTGAAGAAGATATGGAATATAACTTTGTGAAAAATTCCTTATCATGCAGGTCAGGAAACATCAACCACTGATGAATAGAATTCATCTGAAGTTTGAGGAGACCTAGATTTTGAAGTTTGACTAAAATTTTTACTCTGTAATGTGATAGAGCACCTCTCGCATATGTCACGAGAACGGAACGTGAAAAAGAAGACTTAGTGGAAGGTTCTGCCCAATCAACAATAACCACTCCACTACTTTAGTGTAGGCTGTAAAAGACTGGAACATGAGTGAGCATGTTTAACATTATAAAGGTCAGTTTCTTGGTTGTTATTCAGGCCTTGTGTGTACGATATTATAAAATTACTTTAAGAATGTGAAGGTAGTTTTTGAGTATGTTTATGTTCCTTGAGCGAGGGAGTCCACTCCATATATACGTACTATCTCGTTGGAAACAATAAACGTTGATATTGTTGCCTTTATTATTTTCAAGAGACTCCTTGAAATTCTATTATCTAATTTTTTTTATCTCTTTTATGAGCAACTTTATTATGAATATAAGTATTTCTTCACTATTGTAGATGATTATACATGTTTTACAAGATTTCTTTTAATGGCTAACAAGGTTAAAACTCGTGCTCATAATCGCATATCTTTTGTCATTTTATAATGTCTCTTTCTACCACTACTGAGCCCACTTGGTATGTTAAGGTTTTCAAGAGTGAACCATTGGATTAAAGTTATGAGAGGAGATTGTTGCCCTCGAAGTGAACATTACCTCGACCCTTCTCTCTCTCGTAGCAAGTTAGGTATTGGGTGTAAATGGGTTTACAAGGTCAAACATCATGGGGATAGTTCTATTGAGAGCTTGAAGCATGTTTCGTGGCCAAAGGGTACACTTAGCTTGAGGTCGTTGACTTCATTGATAACACTAATCACTTTCGTCTTCTTCCTTCTTTGGTGCAACCAACAGTTGGTTTCTTAAACAGTTGGACATTAACAATGTCTTTTTGTATGGGGAACTTCATGAAAAAGTTTATATGCAACTTCCACTTGTGTCTCTTCTCCTGAGCCAGACTAAGTGGTTTATATGCTTCTAGTGGTATAACTCTCAAAGATCCTTCTCTTTATAGAAGACTAATTGATTGTTTAATTTATCTCACCAACACCTGTCCAAATATCACACATGTTCATCACCTTAGCCACTTTGTTTTCCAACCTTTTACAGCTTACCATTAGGTCGTGTTTCGTATTCTTTGATACCTAAAGTAGGCTTCTGGCTATGGCATCTTCCTTGATGCTTTTGGAGGATTTGAGCACACCTTTCATGCGCTTCTTTCTTGCATAAACAATCTGTAATTCTTATGGTATCCAATCAAGTATTTCACGAACAAACAAAACATATTAATATTAATTGTCATCTTGTTCGAGAATGAGTTAACAATGGTTTGATTAAATTGCATCCGGTTTCTTCTTCTCTTCAGGTGGCAAAATTCTTCACCGAGGCACTTTATCCTTGTGTTTTTCAGAATCATCGTTACAAACTAAAAATAATGGATATCTATATTCTCAGTTTGAGGGGACTTTTAACTAATTTTTTCGTTTTCATGTAGCATGACCCTACATGATTGCGTTGCAAAGCCGGACATGGTTGCATTGCATGATATCTTTTTTTTTTTTTTTCGAATTTGTTATTTTGTTTTTCTTTCTCTGGAACAAGTTTTCTTTTTTGACTCTTTACTCGTATATATATTCGCTCATCATTAGTGCAACGAGATTATCTGTTGTTAACATCTCTGAAGTTTATTTTCTGCGAGAGTATTTCTTATGTGCTAGAGTCATTATAATCCAAAATAAGCAACAAAGAGAACCATTAGAACACCAGGTAGAATTAATCCATATGCAGGTAGTCTATAGTCTCAACATTGGGCTTATGCAAGTAGAGTGCAAATTAACCAACCGGTATGCTAAAGGGTCTTGCAATTATAGGTAATTAGGTCAAGTAAACAGTATCTTGAGGACCTATTCTAGCTACAATTGCCTCAGCAAATATATCATATTTCCCGATGATAACATGCAAATTTGGGTCTCTTGATATCATTTCAATTGCACATATCGTGGCTGCAATCAAGAACATTAGGTGAAAAGTGCAAAGAGCTATTCACGCTTGGTATAAAAAACAAATCAGAGTAACAAATTCACCACGGTGCTCTACCGGTAAAGCTCGTAAAAAAGTCAGATCTTTGTACTTATTTTGAGAATAATATCCTTTTATGTTAATAAAGCTTCTACAAGTCTTTATTTTTATTCATTGTTATCATTGAATATAAAATCAAATGATATTTTACTCAATGAGCTGATTAGGTTTTATGCGGAAAGTGTAATGAACCGAGCAACTCATACGCTTCGATATTTAGGTCACTTTCTGAAACTAAAGCAGTTTTTTAAACTATTAGTTTTTATTAAAAACATTTTTACAGTTTTATAAATAATATACTTTTAATTAAAGTGCAGGATAGATAGTCATGATAGTCAATAATTTAAAATTAGTTTTTCTCAATTTTAAAACAAGCCGATGCTAAGTTAAACTGGTTTAAAAGAACATTTAAATTCAGAAGTTTTTTCTTTTGAAAAAGAAAAAAAATATTTTGACACTATGCAGAATTAATGGCTTCAAGTTGCCTACGAAGATCTTCGAGGTCGTCATTGTCAGCTACTGGAGCGTCAAGAGTTGCGTTATGAAACTCGTCTGCAGTAGGAAGTTCATGTGTGAGACCTTCCGGTAGAACATCTGAAATAGATTTTGAGAAAAGGTTAATGTAAATATATATTGAAAATGAGCAACAAAAACAAAACAGATCTTGAACCCTTCACAGGTCGAAATGTAAACGTATTCCTTACAAATATTGTGAATAGCAATTTATCCTTTCCACGAACCAAAATGTTATAAAGGGATAGAAAATTTTGCTTTTGCAGGCAAGGTGCAACAGAGAAAGCAACATTTTATGTGAAAACATTCGCAGGAAGGACTGAATGAGAAACAAAACCTCCCATGGCTAGAGTATAATTTTCCCCGTGTTCCAACAAACTAGGAAACCAACAAATGCATCTTTGGCCCAGTTTCAGCGAGTTCTTAAAAATAAAATGAATTATGCAAATTAAGTGAATCATCCTTTTCCAATATAAAATCAACCTATGTACTTCAATATTATTTTAAAAGTTTCTACATTTAACTTCTGAAAAAGTTGAGGGCATGATATTAATTTGAGAGAAATTTTTTACTTTGTTTTATTTCTACTATAAAAGCACTTAAAAAATTATCTAAGACCAAGTCCGCAAGAAATGGGGGCCATGCAAATTTTAGTGCCAACATTTTTTACTTGCTGAATTATCTAATTGTGATAACAACCACAGAAAAACATGCGGTACTTTAATTCACTTGTAATGAAGGATAAATTCTGAGCTTATGATTATGAATTTAAACTTACAGGAAAATATAAATTAATATAATACCTGAACTTCTGGTATCCGGACCATCCAGCTCAACATCATCAACAACACTGAAAATTAATGCAAAAGAACATCACTAACTGTGAAGCCTAAAATTTCAAGAGAGGGAATCACGTTTGATAGTATAGGGTAATTGTATAAAAGATAGCGAATAGTAAATCAGGGATTAAATCTATGCCAACTAATAAGTGTGTTTTGTATCTTCTCTTACACACGTACAAATGAACAAGAACAAAGTCATTAAGCACCTTATATTCCATTCATTATCGTTGTGAAGTGGCACTTCCTCAGCTGGTACTTCAGCTTCCATTTTTGCTTTTGCTGCAGCATCTCTTGCTGGTTTTGCAAGCATGTATTCTTCCTGCATGACATGCATAGTAGTTTCATAGGAGGAAGGAGCAATAAATTTATTGACGAGATCAAAAGGACATGATTGGAAACACTTTCCTGCCTTTATTTCAAAATTTCAAACCATAAACAACTTACCTGTCTTTTCAAGCAAGCAACATTTGAACATTGAGGGTTTGGTTTCATTTGCATAGTTGGGAAAAAATCCTTAAGAGAATTATATCCCTAGAGATAAACAACCAGTGTCAGGATATCAGCATAAAGTTAATGCACTTAACAAAAACAGAGACTGTCTTTCAATGAAGTAGCCTAACCAGATTCGTCTGAAGAATAAACTCAGTTTACAATTTTGTTAATTTGTTTTGAGAATATAAGGAACCATTTGCAACAACTCTGGAAAGAGAACAAAGAAAACACCAATCCAGCACTTACCAAATATGGAGAGACTTGTCCAAAGCCTAACAATAATTTTAGTGTGTTTTGGACTAGAAGGCCAGCAACAACCCCCTGAGAAATCAAATAAGATTTTGTAATGTTAGATAACAATAAACTAAAAGTGTGCTGCGCATTCTAAACAATGAACATAAAATAATTAAGCCCCTAAAATTAGTAGACGATGTCATGTTTATTGAAAATTTGAAAACAAAGTATAACCTTACAAAGTATTTGAGTTTTAAACTCTGAAGAAGAAAAGCAGCCAGTGTAAGATATAGAGAATCGAAATTTACCATAGTGGTAGGTAAAGATGCAGCACAGACCCCTTCACGCTTGAGTGTGCGTTCATCTACTCCAGATGCCACAACCTAAAAGGAAAAACATAAATGTATGCTTCATATGTTGTACATATTGCATAAAAAATTCACATTTACTGTAAGGTGGATGAAATAACACACATCAATAGATTAGCTACAAAGTCATTCGTCCAAAGTTTTTTATATCTTGAGATTAAATAGCTCAGTGGTTTATGTCATATGGATGAGCTTCAGAAAATGTTTATTGCACCAGATATAATTAAGTTTAATCCCTTGTGCCCACTTATCATGATTGTGAATCATACACAAACTCATATAAGAGCCATACCAGAGGAGGTGCACATGCAAAACAGGCAGTTTCACCAGGAATAAGTAATTGAATATGGCCAGAAACAGCATCCTCAGAAACACCTGTTCAAATTTGCATATTTCATGAGTTTCCACACGCCAAAAAAAGATCCATACTTGATACATACAGATATGCAAAATCATCATAAAAATATTGCATACAGAATGCAGTAGATGCTGGCATGTGATGCAGTAGAACGCCAGTACATAGCCAGGAGCCACATACATATATATATA
>Ga0099824_1003215_pt1 | contig 23873 bp, 6 predicted proteins | sample SiratrowhiteBW_FD_76837 | JGI IMG/M metagenome (GOLD analysis project Ga0099824, IMG submission 76837) | Root nodule microbial communities of legume samples collected from California, USA - Siratro white BW | ecosystem: Host-associated > Plants > Roots > Nodule | place: USA: California...
TATATATATATATATATATATATATATATATATAAATATGAAAGTTTGTTCAAAAAAACTTTTAAAAATAAATATTTTTAAACAATCTTATATTTGATTGGATAATGAAATAAATTATAAAAAAATAAAATGGTTATTTTAAAAATTATGGGAATACAAGAAACAAAAACCTAACATATGAAATAAAAATGTATTAAGGTTTGTTTGGCTTTTAGAGAGAAAAAAGAAGAATAAAATTAAGAAGAACTAAATTGAAAAAAAAAACAGGTAAGAAATAAAATTAAAAATCTAATTTATTAAAATAGAAATATACGAAAAATAGAGGAAAAAATATATCAATATTTAAGTAAACATAAATGAGAAAGTGTCTAATAAAGTCTACCAGTTTTAAAAATTACTTCTCTTCTTTTTCACTTTCATCAGACACCCTGTTCTATTTTAATCTTCAAAACCAAACGATTATTACTTTTTTTAAAAAAAATAAACAATATTCTAAATTAATTTTGCTAATTTTAGACTAAACATGAAAATGTCACTTCCCAGGTTCACATTTTCGAAAATGAATTTTTAATCCACCAAACAGACAATTTTTTTACACAGATAAACGCTTTACGAATTTAAAAGATTTGGATATCAAATTTTTGCAAATAAATAATAAATCTTTACTGCTTAATAATTATTGAAGCGTTACTAGTAACTATATTTTACTATTCAATTTCAATGATTATGTCTATATCTTAAGAGAAGGACGAAACAGATAAAATAAGGTAAAGATGAAATTTAATAAATTTTTCAATTTTTCAAAGAAATATAACTTTGAATAAATTCAAATAATTTATGATAAATTTGAAATTACCAGCTAATGATAACTGATTCTTTAATATGTATAATAAATTGGTTGAAAATTAGTTGTAAAGAAAGAGATGGATTAATAATAATCCGAATAAAAGAGAACTTTGCGATTTTGCTACATTTCTACTCATTGGATAAAATTGCGATTTTGCTACGTTGCCGTCATTTCACAATTATGGAGGTGCAGGAAGAAGCGTCTCTACATAGCCCAATATGTTCAACAGAAGATCCAGATAATCTCGACATTTAGCCTCGGCCATTGAATTTTGCACCTCCATGATTTGAAGATGCACTTTGAATGGGAGTAAGAAGACAAAACTATCCCTACATTGGATTTAGATTTATAAGATGCCTTCCGGATTTTATATTTTAGAACGCATTTTCAAATTCTGAAATATTTTTGAACTCTGCAATAGACTATATGTTATATAAATTTAAATTATATTTTTAATTTTGTATTTCAAAATATAGATTCTAAAATATATTTTTTTATTTCAAATTATATAATCTAAAATGTAAATTTATATTTTGGAAAGTACAATTTAAAATACAATTTTTTTTCTCAAATCATATATATTTATCTTTTATTTTCTAAATTATATAGTCTAGAAATATCTCTAAATTATACAATTATAATTTTTAATTTTATGTAAAAATATACAAATAGATTTATTTTTAAAATTAACTTAAAAAAAATTATAAGATTAGAAAATATAAATCAATTGACATTTTTAAGTATATAATAAATAAATTATTTTAAAAAAATATAAAATAATGTTAATAATTTCAGTATTAGTTTAAAAGAATTTTTCAAAACTTAAACTAACAATATCCTCAACAAAAATCAAACAAATTAATTTTACTCTCTTAAAAAACATATTTTAAATAAAATTAATTATGATAATCTAATAAACAATTTTAAATAATAAAAATTCAAAAAGTAAACCTTAAATAAAATATTTTATTTAAATATTTTATTAATTTAAAAAATTATTTCTTTTAATATTTTAAACCTCCTAAAATCTTGAATGGTCACTTATAATTTATTAGCCTAGAAGTTATGAAAAGAAATTAGAGACAGGTAAATAAAAAGTAGACAGTGATTAGTCTTACTCAAATTTAAAAGTTAATATTTAAATTAGAAAATTAAAAAAAAAAAACTGATTTTAATTTGGTAAAATTTTAAAACTTAACATCCTGTTTTAGACTCTGATTAGTACGGGTTAGTACTTTGCAGCCGCGTAACATGTTAATGGGCAACACAGAAATAAGGAGCTATAATCTGAGACACATTCTTTCTACGACTCCATACTTTCTTCCTGCACTTCCATAAATTCTCGTCGGCACAATGACCATTATACTCTTAATAAAATAAATAAATAAACCCTACACCCTCTCATCTTTTACTGTGAAATACAGTTTCTAATTCGGAATAAAAAAATTATATATTAAATTATATATTTTAAAACACAATTTGTTACCATAATTAGAAATAAAAAAATAACTTTAGCTTACATATGGAGTTATGTCGCAAATCCAATAATCTAAAATAAACTTCTATTTTAAATTATAAATCTAGAAGTTATATTTTAGATCACACAAATCCAGAATAAAAAAATTATATTCCTCGTTAAATCTAGAATACATAAAAAAATACAGTTCAAATTATACCATTAAATATATTCCAAATTATATCATTATATTTCAGATTACATGACCTAAAAAAGATACTTCTGAAAATATTGGGTGGAGGGAGAAAGCATGGAGATGCTGAAAAATTGCAACTCATAATCTGGACAGATTTGTGAGAATGGATCATCCAAACTTATCAGCGCGAACAATTAACGAGTTACGGGCGTCTTGCATTGCTCCTAGATACTATAACTGCCAAAGAAATGGATACATCACGAAATACAAAATATTCATTCTTCCTTCCATTTTATTGAAGACTATGTGCCTTGAGAAAGGGCGGATTCCAAAAGCTTTGACGCTGTCATCAGCTCACATTCATCTTTTTTCTCTGCCTTTGTTACTTAATCTATGTTTTGCTAAACTTCTACGCAATTATAGTTAACTTTTTAAAAAACTAACATGAGATATTAACAGGGATGAAATGATATTCACTTTAAAGGTAATAATGTTTTACTATTAGGCTGTAGAGAGAAATTTTACCCTCTCCTTTTGGAGGACAGTCGAGAAGGGGGACACATTTGGGACAAAGGAAAACCATCCTGCCAAATGAACAGTGTCAAAGTGACAGACTTGACAAATTACCGGTGACAATTATGAGATATAACCAATATCATTCAACAAAATGATTTGGGTATCCCACAGCACACAAATGAATTGTGTAACCTAAAATAGACAGAAACCTTTTTAATAAATACAATAACCGATCACGTCCAGAGAGCAATAATGTCCCCAACATTATGTTCACACACAAAGGTTTTCAGCTGCTCCGGAGAATGCAGAATAGAGACTGCTAATAGAGACATGCCCAAAGTTAATCATAACAAAGGCATGGGTCACGCCGTCCCTGCTGGTTATATTAGTTCGAAGAACAGTATCAAAATCAGAAGCCACCAAAATAATAACCAAAAAACGGGGCAACACAAAATTTAGGGGAAAAAAACAGTGCATTAGAAGCAGCGCAGACTTGTCTCGCGGCAAAAATATGAAACGATTATAAGAAAAACTTTACGCAAAAAGAGGAGGAAAATTTAATATCAACTATGAAAAACATTTGTAAAAGGAGAAATATGGCCATAAGATATAACAGCGCAACAGTATTTCACACACATCACATGGACCTTTCCAGTTAGAAAACGATCTATTTCATATTCATACCCAATGGACAAACTATAGCATGTAAATCCACTTTCAAAAAAATTTTGCTTTTACTAGTCGTATCCAACCACTACCAACAAGGGTAGATAAAACTAAATGGTAAGTTACAAGCAATAGATAAGACTGATCTACTTGATTTTGAATCAAGTTTCCATGCTTAGTAATATAAAGGAACACTCAACTATGATCTACCTGCCAGTTTGATCACGTTAGCACTGACAGTTGATACCTTAAAATCCCAAAACAGCTCACTTCAGCCAATCCGGAACTACAAAGAAAAAAGAGCGAAATGAGTGCAAAATCACCTACAAAAGGCAAACATCAATGCCATCTTACAAAATATGAAATCTAGTTCAAAATTTTTTCATACAATCTCGTTTTGGCAAAGGCAGGTGAACACACTTTCATGGACATCATGCAAGATGGGCAAAATGCCATTTTAAGCCAATTAAATTATGGAAACAGACAAGTTTACTAATTACCAACTGTAGCCATAATTATACTTTGGGGAGCTTCATCATTAGGTAGCACAATACCCGCCAGCAAGAGTAACTTCCATCATCCTCAGCAACATAAAAAATTGTTTGTCCATTTCTGCTAGGTTTCACCATTTCCAACAATAACAATGACACATAACTAGCAAAAGGTCACATCCCAAATGTTCTGTTGTAGAGATCCCCAGAATTTGGCATCCGAAATTTTGAATCATCATATCCTGAATAAAATTTATTGAACCCAAGTCTTTCATTTCTCAAAAGCTCGGCCACACCCAAACCATTTCCACTCTGCACCTCATTCCACCCATCCCATTGTCCATTTGACAAGACTCCATTTGCAGTCTGCTGCATAGACAGCTGTTGGAAAGGGCCCAGATTACTGACTTGTGATTGATCTAACCTTGAAGAAACAGCGTAAGAATCACCAAGTTGAGAAAAAGTATTGCCAATTTCAGAAAATCTATGGTTTTGCTGTGGTGACAGAGATCTTTGCATCAATAATTGCAGTCTGGCATCATTTTCAAAGTAATTTAATTGTGGCATAAAATTGGATCGAATGTCCAGTGCCGGGCTGTTCAGTGCACCTTGAAGTCTCCCTTTGCCAACTGCCAAAATAGCAGGGTCCATGTATTCAATATCCCCAGCACCACCAAGGTTTCCAGCTGAAGGTGACTGATATGAATTTCTCAAAAGGGAAGAATGGTCAAGTAGAGAATTCCCTGTCAAAAGGACTAATAAATTCAACCAATATATTAAAAAAGGGTACGTAGAAAGATAAAAAGAACCATAACTAACCAGAAATGGAGTCAAAACCCTGCTCCACTCTCTCATTGGAAGAAAAACCAGGTGGTGGTGGCCTGCTTGGAATGGAAAATCCTGGTGGAGCTGAAACTTGTGCCCTTGAAATGGCTGTAACCATAACAAAAGCAAGGAAATTACGTTAGCTGAATACGATAATCTGAGACACCTGTAATCAATATAACACACTGCCGTGCATAAATTCAGAGGAAGGTAAACAATTCCCAGACACAGGAGACTTAATCTAACCTTACAAGAAGCAATCCAGCAACAGAACCAGCAGCTGGTAAGCCACTTTGTTACAGTGGACATAATTTTCTTTCAAATTCAGCAGTCAATAAAGAATCAAGACAATTGAAAATTTAAGTTGTCCAGTTACTTTTCCCACACTAAATTCTTAACAAATTGTTATCCAGTCGATACCATACTGAAGATACAATTTTCACTATTCTACACACATATTCAGATTTTTTAAATGATCAAAATAGGCTTCAAAGTTCCATTCCAGCTGATGACATTCACTATTTAGTTATTTAACTCCTTTGAAGTTAAAAAAATTACTCAATATTCGCTCACTAGCTTCAGCAGCTTGCGAGTTGAAGACAATTACATCACAAGCCAAGAAAAATGACTCATTTCTTAAAGTCTTCCAACCTTGTTGAAAAGTCAACACAAAGATATAACTTCTCCCATTTCCACAAGCACAAATGGAAGATCTTCAAAGCACAGTTGTTTAATCAAATACCACAAACAGAAAAAATAATCACGTTGCAAATAACACGGATACAGAGGCAAATGTAATTTAGAAAATCAAGGAAGCTACGAAATTTCAATTTTCAAGGCAGAGAATATAACCAAAATGCACCTAGAATTACAATATCATGGTTATGAAATCTTCAGTATACATATTATAGTAGAAGAGGAACCAATAATAAGAAATGCCACTATAAAGAATATTTAAAAGGTATAGTAGGCTTGCTAAAGGAAGTTAGCATTACTCACCGGAAAGCTTATTAGACGAAATGAAATGACCATTAGCCATATTTTCAGCTTCCTCGAAGTTACTAGTACGAAATCCATTCGCAATGCCCAACTTATCCATATACAAGTCTCTTTCTGAAAAATTCTGAAATACTTTATTATTTGGCCGTTGATGGTTTACACCATAACGTGTTTGTGCATCAAACATTTGGATTTTGGATTCCTCCTGCCTCGCAAAAGAGAATCTTGATTGATTGTTACTGTGAACTTTCCAGGAACCAGATTTGTTTAAAGGACCAGACTGGTTATCAGTATTGTCACCCAACAACTTAGCTAAATTATGTGGTGATGTTAGTGAGTCATCCCAGGCATCAAAGTCCATGGACAAAATATTAGAAATTATACTACTTTCACCCTTATCCATAGTAACATCATGTCCAGCATTTACTGCTTCACCAACTAATCTTTGAATGCTATGTCCATTTCTTTCGTCATTAAGCAGACCATACGAGCTGCTCCTGACCAATTTCTCCGGGTCATGGGATAATATATTAGATGCATGTAAAATAGATTCATCAACAGATATAGAACCTCCATTCATGGCAGTGCAACTTTCACCATGCTGCAGAAGACAAGGGCTGGAGAGGTTTGATACATGAAGGAAACCAGTTGACTTTGGCAAATAAGAACGACAAACAACTTCGGGATCCTTAAGTCTTTGATTATCAAAAGATGTTACATCATCATCAAATTCCGCAGCATCTGACACTACTAGAGATTGAGAATCCAATTTCCAATCACACTGTTCCCTAGAACTACAAACCTCATTATCGGGAGTAGCTATATCAGCCACATTTGTAGTTATTACATCCCTAAATCTGTCATTATATTGTGATCCTTGAATTTGAGGAGATTTAATCAAGACATGATCAGTAGGCGGGCTACTAGGTTTGGTTATACTGCAATGTTCAGCATTTCCATCAATGTTAATTGAGGACAACTCAATGGACAAATTTGGAATCTCTTCATTGGTAGCAGGCATTGCTTCCTCAGGACCAGAGTTACAAGGCTGTCCAATCATGTTAGTAGAATTTATTGCGTTTGCTGTGGTACAATTGCCATCACTATCTCGGGGCAATGGTAGAGAAGATAACTGGCTGTTCAAATTCACAGGAACAGGAGACACATCAGAAGATGAAGATTTTTCTCCTGCACTAATCAGGCTGTCCGCACTATTGTTGTATTGTTTAACAGGTTTCAACAATTCATTTTTCACTCTAGTTGTCATACTATGACTGCCATCACTTGATGGTGGTCTCTTTGTAACATCAGAAGCCTGAATTGAGCCTGTAACAGCAGCAGAAAACGCTAGCGAGCTGCTGCCTGTATCAGGTTTGGGCTTGGATGGCCCATTTGGATAAGATAGACCTCCAGCTGGGGGATGACAATTTGTGGCCTGAGTACCCCTGCCAATATAAACATAGCTTGGGACCATAATTATCCTTACATAAGTTCATCCTTCAAAGCCAAATACAAAATTATACACTTTACATACCATGCAGCACTAGCAGGAAGGGGAACATGTCTCTCATAGATTCCATTTGGAGGTGAACCTCTAACAGTGCTAACAGAGTTCTGCTTCACAAATAAAATTAAATTTCAGTTTTTTGCATCACTGGGTGTGTATATACGCTTAACTCAGTTCAAACATTAAAGATCAAAATTAAAAAGAGCTCTAAAAATCAATATGTGGAGGCTGATATGCAAACAAAATGGGTTTCAGGAAGATTAAAAAATGTCTTACACTTGAAGGATTTTTCACAATAGGCTTTGGAGAAGTAGTGTTCATATTGTCATCCAGTGGAGGAGGTAATACATTCCCTGACCGCCGTTGCATATTGTGAGTTGAACCAGTGATCTGTTGAACTCGACTTCTTCAAAATATCAAAGTGAGTCAAGATATACTTATTTGAAAAACACAATGCAAGCAATTACAATACAGGAAAGCACAGTCTGTAAACATCTTTCAGAACGCATCTTTTGTCCACCACAATATAACTGAAACAATCTTGTTCATTTTAACCAATTAAATAGCTTGAGTACATAGATTACATACCTGGTGTATGCTGAAATTATTTCATCTTTAGTAAAGCTATCTTCTTGAGAGCCAATCTCATGCAAATATAGACAATCCGGATTGCTGCAAGGCTGGTCATAGACATCTCTCATCAATTACAGGCACAATTAATTAAGCATCAATTACAGGCACAAATATACTAATTCTCATACCACACTTCGAAGCCATGCATGACAATATTTTGTGGTTCCAAAACAAGCCCTGAAATTTTAAATCCAAAAACACAATGCTAAACATCCTATGTAAGAAATGTTTCAATGAAAGCAAACATTTTGTACCTTAAAGGTCTACCCTCCAAAACAAATCCATGTACATTTTGAATACAACGAATTGCTTCCTCTTCCTTTGAATAAGTTATATACCTGAAACAGAAATATTTTTAGGAACTATGGTATTCGTATTAATAGTGTATCGTGTAAAGATAAAGATAATATTTTATGCCAATATAGCAGTAGGAAATAAATGAAGAAAGGGGTGAGACACCCCCATTCTCAAATTTTTTAACCATGTAAAAGATGCGGCTATTTCATGCTTTCCTTCCATGAAAGAAAACGATTTTTGTACATGAACTCTTCTTTTCTCTAGTTATTCGTTCCTTGTGTGAAAATAAATGCCCAATAACCCAAAGTTAAACAGTACAGAATCTAATTATTGTGGCCAGCTAATAATTAACAGAAACCCACAATACCATCATGGAACCACAAACTTGAAGAAAATATACTTACACACTGCATGTATCATTTGGAAACTGTTGGATGACACCAGCTGCTGTTCGAGACATTGACACTTTTAAGACCTTCCCATACTGACCAAAATACTCTCTCCGCTGAAGAAGCTATACAAGAAATGATTAAAATAAAAATTCGCTCAAAGAAATAGACCCAAAATTTCCAACAAAAAGAAAAGGATAAACGAGAAGAATGGAAACATTCAGGTGCATAAGAGAGGAGGTGAAACTTTTACATCTTCGTCTGCAAGATTGAGAGGCAACCCAACTATGTAAACAAGGTTCCTCTGAATCACACGCACACTGCTGAGCTGCTTGCGCCCATCAGATGATTTAGACTTGGCCTTCTGAGTCTTCATCTTTTTCTCCATATTAACTTCATTCACCAATCTACAGGAAAAATATCATCACCATAAATGCACAAGAAAAGGTCTAATGTTTCCTCAGTATACATAAACTGTAGAATAATAAGATCTAAGGAACAACAAATTCAGTTCCTTTGCTTCATATCAAGCAATGAAAGCTTCAGAGCTTTTAATAAATATCTTATTGAATTCAATAGAGTATTTTGATAAGTGCAAGAAACATAATCCCCAACATATTATTCTTGTTAATACATTATCTACAAAAGGTTGAAAATTATTAAGAATGAAAAAAACATGGGTAATACTATCATCATTTCCTGAGTCCTGATAAAATTCAACACGTAATGAAGATTTTGTTGCTGCCATTTCTCATTCTGACAAATAGTTACACAACTAAATTCATGCATATTGAATAAGGAAGTGAAAGAAAGAGAGCTTCAGAAACAATCCCAGAAATAAAATAGGGCTCACAGAATAACCTCTCACAGTTTGCAGCCATCCCAACAATCTTTTCCTTATCATAAGGAGAACGACATGCGGGGCATCGCCCCTCGGTGTCATCCTTCTCAGCCATGTCCATTATGTGATGCCAGCACCAGACACAGATCTGCAATCAAGGAGCAATGAAACTGACATTAATCATAATGATTCTCTGTGATTAAGACATATCACCCAGAAACAGAACACAGACAGCACCTACATCACATCTACAAGTTAATTTCCAAAATATTAAGTAGTTTATTAGGGGTAAAATAATAACAACAAAACTCAGTTCAAACAACAACATAATAGTTAAACTAAATACAAAGAAAAATGCTACTTAGCACAGTGACTGGTTGAATAAAATAAGACAAATAATAAGATCAGCTAGCGGGAGAGAGAAATCATAAACCCTGGTAAACGTTATATTCTTCAGAAGAACAGGAAAATTTTATACAAACCAAAGAACAAGTCTCTGACTAAAGCAAAAAAATTAATTAAAAAGAATACACAGAATCAAACCTCATAACCACATTTGCAAGGCTTCAACTGCTGATCTGTCAAATCCATTTCTTCAGCACAGAGAGGGCATGTTCTTTCTCCTTTGTCACTCATGATTGCCCTGGAGGAAAACAGTCACAAACCACAAACACTGATGTCAAATAAACATAATAAATCATGGCATCAAAAACTTAAACCAGAAAGAAGAGGAAAAGTCTTATCCAGCATAGTGAAAACCATCCTGAGAAAATAATATATGAGAAAAAATAACCCCACCACAGTTGTGATACTGAAAACTACCATACGCCTGTCAATACAACAAGTTCGCAGTGTTTCTATATTGTAAAACATTCACTAAAGGAATATTGTGGCCAACAACATAAAGGTGAGGGATGGTGCATTTGCATGTGAATTCGAACATTAAGATGAAGACCACAACAACAACAATAATAACAGCATCCAGGAATCTAGACATAAATCTAAACAAAACCCCCAACAGTCTATCGACTCTAACAACATGATTAATCAATAGAAACACCAAATCACTCCAAAAAAAAAACAATAATCTATGCATTGAAGTACGGCCCAGCCCAGACACAACAGATCAACTAAATCATTAACACAACAGAGAGAATCGTGTATATATACAATAACAAAACCCAAAAAATTAACAAAGGAAATCCAATAGGCAACGAAATGAGAGCTTCGAATATTAGACGAGAAAAGGGGGAAAAACACGGACGGCGAGAATATTAACCGTAATTTGAGAAGCAATTAGGGATCTAAGCATAAATCGCATTGGATAGGAGAAATTAGGGTTAGAAATTGGGAGTCGATGACTCACAGTGAGATCGAGAAGACGAAACTGTGAGGAGGAGATTGTCTGTGAAATCGATAAGAGGAGAGAGAGAGAGAGAGAGGGCAAAAAGTTAAGAGGGCAGAGAAAAACCACAGGGTGTCTTTTAAAAGAGAGAGAAGGGGCTGTTTGGATGATGGCGTTTTCGGTTTTTGGCTCTCTATCTCTATCTCTTGCGCGTTGCTGTCCCTTGCTGTGACAAATAACCTCAGGTTTTCAGTTAATTACACAAAATGCCCCTGCCTCTCTTCATTGTATCTCTCTCCCTTCTGTTTTGTCCAGCACCTCAACTTGTTCCAGTGTTCCACTTCCTAAAGTACCCATACTCTTCACTCGTCCCTAAGCGGTGCATTAGATTTGCGCCACGTGTCTAGTCACTTTTTGATCCTACAAATGTGGTTCTCTAACAATTCTATCATGCTGGATATGGATGCAGAAATAAAAAGAATTAATTCCACTTTTAATTAATAGTCACTTTTCTAGACAACAAAATTAAAATAATAGAAAAAAAAAATAGTTTCCTTATTAAGCTAAATAAATCCTATAAAATTCTTATCTGCTAATTATAATAAAGCCGAGGACATATAAAATTTATTAATATGTATTATAAATATTATGCTAATATTAGGAAATATTTTTCAAAGGAATATTAGTAATTGTTCAGATTAGCATTATTAACTCTACAGATAGGGACATGCGTGTATTTATATCTAAATTATATTTAAATCTTAATATGTACATTGTGTTTTGTATGTATTGTTTAAACTAATTAATTCAGACGTTATATTATGTAAAAAGATTACATAGTATTCATTTATCTATGGTTTTTTAAAATGTTATATAGATGTTTATCCATAACAATATATGATAGATATTTTCTCCACGCGTTTTTATTTATTTTTTGGTTATATTTTAAAAAAAATAAACCCTTAAAATATTTTATTTGAATAAACTATAGGTTTATATTCATAGATGATATTTTGGAAATGGAAAAATATCAAAACTAAATGATGAGGTTATTTCTGTTTATCATTGTTAATAACATAACTTTGAAGACCCTATGCGATCGTCAAAAACGCGCGTAACAATTTTATATAATAATATAAAGAATACTATTGTTTTATGTTTAAAACCACATCACATTTATTAAATTTGTGATTATATTCTATAATTGATTTAGTAAGTAATTTAATTTATCTTTTTAAGTGACAAATAATAACCAACTCATAATTAAATAATTGAATCAATTTAAATGAATTTCTCAAGTCTTTAACAATATTTAGTTTTCTTAATTATAAAATCAAATCAAAGATTTGAACACTCGTATCTTTATTGACAAAGTACATTGAGTTATATCGTTGTATTACTAAACAAATAATTATATAATCAAAGTGAAAGTTACGATTCAAAAGAAATATAGTAACATGAACTATATTTCACATGATCCATCTTAAGATGCTTCTTTCCCATCTTCAATCTTTATATGTATTTAAACTTATAATGAAATAATTTCTTATCATTATCTTATATGTTATAATAAAAAATAAATAACAATGTCAATTATTGAAAAATGTTCGTATATGAGAAAATCCAACGTTGATTAAGTGTTACTAAATAATAAAAATAAAATATTATTGTATTCATTTATAAGATATAAAGATTTTATTTAAGTAAGATATAAGTGTTTGGTTTAATTATATAATATTTTGTAAAATTATTATTTCTATCTAATAAACAGGTTTTACTTAGACAATAAACACATATTAAAACTAATGTTGTATTTAACAAAATCACTCTTTATGTTTATGTTTATTTTATATTGTAAAAACATATTTGTTTCCTGCATTTATCAAGATGATTTGGAAAAGTATATGTCATTGATGCTTCAACAACTCTCTTACAAGTCGGTTGTCTATATTATAAAAGACTTTATGACTTGTTTTGTCTATTTTATAAAATACTTTATGACTTGTACAGTTCTACTTTACACAATTTCAATTAAAAGCATACTGGCAAAGCAGATAAGCATTGTAATTGATTGGGACTGGCAAAGCAGATAAGCATTGTAATTGATTGGGATGCTCTTTCCAAAATATTCAATACATGCATGAAACACACTTAATGCATAGTCTACATTCAAGATAATCAGACAAAATAAAGTTTTCAAAATGAGTTGAAGTTGCTCAACGGCTATAAACAAATATGTCTTAAGCAAAACACATGAAAAATAAAAAGAGTTATGTTTTGCAAAGTGTTGAAACACTTTTGAGATTTTTGTTATTCATATAAAGCTTTGTTATAAAATTATCTGATTACTTAACTAATAAAGTGTTCAAATCTTGTATATGTCGTAAGAGGCAATGAACAAACCATTATGATCTTTTAGATCACATTTTAGACAAATATTTGTGGTAGACAATAGTGACTGTGTTTAAAACAATACTCACTAGGTTAGCTATGAGAAGCTACATTTTAAAATAATATTGGGATTTCAGTAAGGAGTGGTTAATTGTTTAAATAAAGCTTATATTTTAGCAAGTAGTGACTAGGTGTTCAAACAATACTCTACGAGTTAGCGAGAAATGCCGAAATAATACTTGATGAGTTATTTGAAAGTGACTACATTCTGAAAGAATACTCAGTTTGTAACTTATAGCAATAGTCTACATGGTGAAACTCAATAATTGATTGAGAAATGATTATAGTTTATGTTATATAAGAATAGTTAGTATAAAATTTGAAAGTAAATTATATTTTTCCTTATATTATTAATAATGCATATTATTAAATTTGTATTAATTTAATAAAGAGAAATTTTCAAACTAATATTTTGAAGGTCTTTGACAAATTGTCTATCAAGTTAAAAACTATTGTTTGACAATGCATCATCAAACAATAACCGCAAAAATTTACAAAATTTAATTCACAATTCAACCATCAATTCTTATGTATTTGACCTATTTCCATTGTTAGTTTGTAAATACCTAACCATTATAGAATCATGACCAAATCTATATGGTAATTTTCAAAGTGAAACATAGTTTGAAAAAACGTAATATGTGATGAGGAGACAAGTTTGTTAAAGACAATCATTAATGCGATCTTTTAAAAAGATTTTGCAAAACCTATAACAATATGAATGATAACAAGAATAATAATAACAATAAGCACAAGAACCTGTTAGTTATATCCAAGTTCAAAGGACCATGTTTAAAAACATAATTTTATGTATATCAAATAATGTCAGACACAAATTGTCTAGTCTAACTCATCATATGCGAGTTTTTTAGCTATATGAGTATTTTGCACATGATAAGTCTTTGCTTTAATAAATGTAAGCGATTATACCTAGTCAAATAAGTTTTTTTTTTCAATACAATGAGTATAGTTCGTTTAGCAAACGCAACCCTATAATATTTCATGGTACATGTCAAATTTTCATAAATATTTATTTTATGTTTGTGCGAAAATACGCTTATTCTTTTTTATAAGAATATTTCACAACACCTTGTCAATATCAAATATATGTTGAAGAACATGTTTAAAGTTGTTTCATGCAAACAATTTTTGAAAATACGAGATGTTAGTACCACAAAGTTTGACAATTGTCTCAGCCCTGCACTTTACTAAAGGAAGAAAAAAAAGCCACATACTTAGATATTATTTTATTTTTTATGCCCCATAATCAATGCTAAGTCATTATAGCCTATCTCTCTTATTTTCTCAAGTTTTATACTTAGAACATCAAAAAAGAGAATTAACAACCACAATTAAAGTTTTGCTAAAAGAATATGCATGTGATCACACACTTTCAAGTGAGAAAGAACATTGTTCATGTTCTTTAGTAAGTTAGAAGAGTGAAAACATTTATATACATGGTAAGACATTATCCTCTTTTTTTGTGTAGAGTCGATGATCATTCATACCACATTCATTATAGACTTTTCAATTTTAGTTAGGAGTGACTATTGTGATAGTCAAGAACAGTTGTGTTTAAAATAATACTAATGTTAATCAGAAGTGACTAAATTTTATATAATATTGTCTCAGTCAGGAGTAGTTGAGTTCTAAAGAATACTCATATTATAATGGATTAACAAGTTTCAAATAATATTAAAGTTTAACAATAAATAAATATGTTTTAAATAATATTTAATTTTAATTGTGAGTGATTCTCTTACAATTAATACTTAGTTTTAGTTATAAGTTATTTTGATAAAAATAACATTAAATTTTAGTAAAAAATAAATAACTGAAGTCTAAATAATATTCATTTATATTTTAGAACATAATTTTATATAATAAAATTCAATCAAGATTGAATGTATTATTTATTAACAAAAGAATTAATATAAAAATGCAATATAATCTTTTATCTTTATTCTTTTTACTGTATATTGTTGTATTATTACAATAAAGAAAGAATGGTAAATTTGCAAACAAATCATTATAAACAATTTTTAACATATATTCAGTCAATCAAAAAATATTTTGGGCTCAATACTTAAAAAAAAATATGGAAACGCAATATAACCTTCCTTTGAGGTGTTTTTGACCTACTTTTAACAATAGTATTATATTTATATGGATAAGATGAATTGATAATATGGATTGATGAGATGCTTACTTTTATCGTTGCTAAATTTTTATTTTATTTTATTCCAGTTTTCTTAACAAGATACTTCAACTGTTTTATTGTTTATTCACATATTCTAACCATCTAATTAAGTAACTGAATCATATAATAATACTTTCTTAAGATATGGTACTTTTCAATTAATTTTTTTCATTGGATTTACGTTGCTTATCATTTTATAATTAAGTTAAAATAACTTATTCAATCATGGATAAGTATTATTTTATTATTGAAAATTTTGGAAAAAAAATATTTTAGTTAAATCGTATATTCACACAAGACTGACAAATAATTTTATAAAATTGGAAAAAACATTATATTGTTAGATTATAATATATATTTTTAGTTCTACTAAACTGTAACAAAAGTAACTTTATGTACCGATAATGATAAAAGTTTATCCTTGGTCACTTGTACTAACTATAATTGTTTTTGTTAATATTTAAGTCGTACCATATTGTTATATTTCCAAATAATATATAGTTTTTTGTAATCAAAATCCTGCACTATTATAATAATTCAATAAATATGCATGCATGAGTTATTTATAAGTTTTATCTTAAACTTGAAGTCTAATATATTATTTTCATAAATAATACTTATATTTATTTGTTATGTTTTTTTTTTTTTTCAAAAGTTCCCAGTTCACTAAGTCAATAATTTAATAAATCATTAATGTAAAAAAAAAAAGAGAAAGTAAAAATATATGTCGTCCAATTAAAGTTCCTTAAACAAAAAAATTATTATATCACCCTAATAACTTATTGAATTCAGTTAAGTTGTCCATCCCATTCTACATCTCAAAATATATTTTTTTTCTCAGCACCCTTTTGCTTTTGTAAAATAAATGTTGATCTCCATTTGCTATATTTCTATACATATAAATTTTATTTTTATAAATATACACATGATTGCAAAAAAGAAAAATATTTTTCAGTGTAAAATATATTTAAATATTGTTTTAGGTGGAACGGTAACAATAAACAGATAAATAATAATTTTCCTAAAAAATAATTTTAAACATCTTTTGCATAAAAAGGAAAATAATAACTACAATGACTTAATTATTTTTATTATATATATTAAATTTATTTTTAACTGAAATTTTTTTAATAATAATTTTTAAAAAAAATTATTTCCTCCTTTGTTAAATTGGAATATTTTCTTTAAAACAAAAAAAATATTATACATGTTGATTAATACCTAATGTCATTCTGTTGAAAGAAAAATACTTGGGAAACGTGTCAGAATGGGCCCGTGAATTTTATGGACCTTTTTCCACAAATGACCAAACTTATAAGAATCAACATATGTAGATTTTCTTCGTGCAATCCCACAATTTTCTTCCTACACCCACACTTTACTATATGATAAAAGGTATTTTGGAATGTATAATCTAAAATAATGTCACATATATTCTGTATTGTAAATCTCAGTGCAAGTAAAATATATTCTAAAATTATAAATAATTGACAAATGCATATATATTCTTTAATGATGTAAAATAAACATTATATATATAAGACCTTAAAAGAATATTTCAAAATATGAAATTTATAATTACATTTTCACTATTATAGACATGTTAATAAAAAGATAAAATAAGCTTTTTAAAAAAAAATCCAAACATAGGGTGTACTTAGAAAAAGCCCAAAAGTGAGCATTTTCTTCATTTAAGCCTAAACATAACATACTGGTTTGTGTATAGTTAAAGTTTCTCTTGACATGGTTTAAGTTTTAAAATTTCTTTACTTATTACTTTATAACTTTTGTCTTTTTTCAGTTTTCAATTATTGATAATTTGTATCCTTTTCTTTTAAAATGTTACTAAAACTATGTGAATTTTTTTACATGAGATTGTGATTAAAGTGTGCACGGAAGAGTATAATTAAATTAAAATTAAACATCAAATTTTTAACAATTTTTTTTTCAGATTACATCACATAAAAAAAATACTTGAATTTAACTTCTACTCAAAATTTAAAACTCATTCTTCATATCAATTAGCACTTGTAGATAACATTAACACTTCCTATAATTCAACATAATTAAAAATTATTAATTTGTATAACATTTAGTTAACATTTACATAAAAATTAAATTATTCTCTTAATTTTAATATCTATATCATGATGTAAAGGATACATTTGATAAAAAATAATATACAGAGAGATTGCAATTACATCCTAACTTCTCCTCCAACTTCACCATTCAAATTACGTTTACATTTTCTTGTGTTTTTTTAAATTTTTATTGATTAAAATTACCATTTAAAAATTACCATAAATAATTTTAAAGTGACAATGCAAATACTGATTATTTTAAAACTCTTTTAAAAGCTAAAGAATAAATAAATAGAGAAGTAGTACAGAGAAAAATATGTCATTTGTACTTTTTTCTCATGTAACTAATCATCCATGTTTTATGTTATCACTATTTTTGTTTCCACCTACAAAAAGAACTGGATTATGCTCTAAAATATCAAACCTTCAAAAGTTTTTTTTCTAACATAATATTGAGAGACAGAGAACATAATGAGTTTTATCTCTTACCACAATTATAACTTTTTTAAGATAATATGGTGACAATGGGGATTAATTTATAATTAGTTAAAAAGAAAAATATAAGACATTCATATATGGAATTAACAAAATTATCTTAAATTATTATAGTATCAATGATCTTAAATACTTATTTACCCTATTCTAAAACACAACTGTTATGTTTCAAAAGTACAAATTGTAAACTAAATGTCCAGTTAGTGCAAACTAAATGTCCAGTAAGTGCGGCTCAAAAATTGGACAATAATTTTTTTTTAATTAATAAAATAATTAAAATTATGATATTTTATTCAAAAATTATTTTTTAAACTTTTTATTATGTAATTTTATCTATTAAATTATCATAATTAATTTTATTTAAAATATATTTTTTCAATAAATAATAAAGTTAATTTATTTTTATTGAAACATTGCTATTTTTTTATCTTAAATAAGATTTTATTAATTTAAATTTTAAAAAACTCTTTTCATTTAAAACAACTCATATTGGTTGTTAATGTTATTTTATATGTTATATATATATTTAGAAAATAATTTATTTTTTTATATATAATTAAAAATATCAATTGATTTATCATTTTTTAATCCCATAATCTATTTTAAGATATTTAATTTTGAAAATAAATCTAAGCCATCAAGATTCAACAAATTATCATGTTTCACATATTTTTTAAGATTTAGGTATTTTTCTTTCAATAAAAAAATATTGATACGAAATTAAAAGACTTATTAGTAAAAGAAAAAAAAAACGTATTAAGATAATTGATATAGATTTTTCAGAAGGATAAAATACTTTAGACACTTTTATTCAACATATTATATTCAATGGCAAAGGTTTAGACATTTTTCTTCCTACTAATAAGTCTCTCCATAAGCTTTTCTCTTAATTAAAAGAACACTCACATGTATCTTATAATTCATTCCTTTTTGTTTAATTTTATAAATTTATTCATAATTCATTTTTGTGATTTAACAAAAGACTCAAATATTTTTATTTTTTTTTAGGTTTTGAATAACCTGATTCATATCTTTCAGTTGACATATTTGTATATTTTTATATAAAATTAAAAGCTATGGTATATATAAAGCTGAATATAACTTATAGGTATATAAAATGAGACTAAGTTTAAAAAACAAAACTTGATTGTCGAAACAATGAACTCGATAATATTATTTTGTCTTACAGTCTTAAGTCTTATTCTATCTTTTGGTCACATATTTTGGTAAACGCTTAAATTTAATTTATAAATTTTAGATCTGTAATGTTCTTCCTTAAATTTGCACATATTATTTTGAAACTAATTAAACAATAATAAAAAATAAAAAATAAAATAATTTTGAGATGAATTCATCAATCTGATATTGATTTTTACTTTATATTGGGGGAGAAAAGTCAATACCTCCAAATAGAAACACACACATAAATACACAGTATAAAATAATAAAATAAATTTTATAATTAAATAATGATCTAATAACAATCAAATACTCAACTTGAAGCAATAATATGAAATAATCAACCAAATATTGGAGAAAGGAAGGTGATAAGTCTAAAAGTCAAAGAAAAAAAAAAGAGATAAGTGAAAGAGTTAGAAAAATGAATGACATATAAATAAATAGAATAATATAAAGAGATAAAAATTTAGAAATTTTAATATTTAGGATTCTTTGACTGTTCAACAACTTTAAAATAAAATATTATAAATTTATTAAGAGAAAGTTAGAAAAATAGATATAACTTAAAGTCAATTAAGGTATTTTAATTTTTAATTAAAAATATTTTTAAATGTAACTTAAAAATATATTTTTTTAATTTTATAATAATATATTAATATTAAAATTTATAAATGTTTATAAAATTTTAAAATGACAAATAAATTTATATTTGTATATATATTGTCGGACTTCATTTTGATATTGATGGAAAAGATCTAGACTGATCCAACGTAGATGATATTAATTTTTAAAATTAAGTATCATGACTACATGTATACATATTTGTTTCATTCAATATTTATTTTTATATTAAATCAGTAAAACATATTTAATCTATTTGATACTCTATTCTAAAATTTATATAATTATTATAAGATAATAGTATATATAATTTTATTTTCTTCATTAATTTCCTGATAATAGCATATTTTTTTCCTTTTAGTTTTTAATCAATATTTTTAATATAAGATAAAGTCATATTATAACAATATTTATAATTAAAACCATCGGTTTATCACGAAATGGTTTACACATATATGTTTTCTACCTCTGCAAGGAAATATGTGTAGTATATGTGAAAATTGTTAAAGAGAAAAAAAATATTTTTTTATGTGTCTATTTTTCTACTCTTGTTATTTATTTTATTAAAGGATTCAATTGAGATCTTCCATTTTAAAAGTCTGTCAAAAAATTTATTTTTAATTAAATTAGAAATTAAATTTCAAGTACTACTCAATTTATTATTAATAATATACGCAGCAAATATTCATACGTATTATTATTAAAATTATTATTATACTTTTATGTTTTAAAAACATTTTCATGATTATTATTTGTGAAGTATTGTGAGAAGAAATATTTAAATCAACTTTACAATCATATACTCGTTATTATTATTTTTATTATAATAATAATAATTATTATTATTAGTAAATTTAATATTAATAATATTAAAATAAAAATAATAATAATATTATTATTATTTATCATAATACTAATTATAATGATAATATTAATGAATATAATATCAAAAATAATATTAATAATACTTGTAATATTTTAGAAAATAACTCTAAAATGAAAACTAATCTATAATTTAATTTTAAATATAAATAAGATAACTCATAAATGTTTTTTTAACAAAAAATTTAAATAAATAAAAAATAGCTATTCAATTTTATTTTTATAACAAAATCAAAGACTCTCTCTCTTTAAAAAAATATTTGTTTAATGTTTACAAAAACCACCATCTCTATAAGAAGTGGTTCTTCTGCTTTTCTCTACATACTCCCTAAAAGTTCGCCTTCTTTCTCAAATTGATGATTAGAGGTTACTTATAGATTAGTGACATTGAATAGAGCAAGAATGTCGGATCAGATTCTTGAGCAACGTTAAGTTTTTCATAATTTTAAGTTTTTGAAACTCCTTTGAGTATATTTACTCTACAAATGCAAGGGAATTTTTAAATGTTTTTAACAAATATTGTAATTGTTTGTTTTGTGAATTTGGATAAGGAAAGCTAATTTCACATTTTTAAAATGTTAAGTAAGGAAAGTTAATTGTATATTTTTATAAATGTTAGTTTATTTTGAAATAGTAAATATTATGCTTGTGAGATATAGTTGTGAATTCGGATAAAAGGAGTTAGTTGCATGTTTTTTTATGTTAGTTTGAAATAAAAAATGACCTAAATTTATCTTTAAGATAGGAGATATCCGTGTTGAGATCGTTAGGATATGTATTATCTGGATATTTGATCTAATATTGTATGTTAACTCTACTAGTACATTGAATTCACTTAGATGAAGATTATCAGATGGTGAGAGTTGAAGGAGGTTCGTATGGTCATGTCCGAGATTTAAAGTATTATGAACTTATCAGAATATGACATATGGATTAAACCTATGCATATGTGAATCGAATCTGATGTTTGAAATAAGAACAGATCAAAACAGACTAGACTATATTGTATTCAAGATTTTAAATAGAAACTGATCAAAAGTGACTCTATTCGATATTTGAAATATTAATTTATTAGAAATGACTGGATTTGAGGTTTGAGACAAAAATTAATCATAACATATGGATGGTATATGACATGGGCTTACCTCTGAGTCTAATCCAATACACGTTTAGGAAGTAGAATCCAGTGTCCTTGTATATAAGTCAGTATATGTATGGGTATGATATTTGTTGAATTATGAAATCTTGTGGTTTGGTTGAGACAGAAATCTAATTTATGAAAATACTTTTGTTTTTTCAACTCTCTAACTTACATTGTGTGGTGTTTGTTTTTTATTTTAAATATGCAATGATCATGTATTACAAGTGAACATGGGATTTGACAGGTGGCATGACTCTTTAGTGGATTGATGGAGAAGTTTAATTTTTATTTTTATTTTATTTTGTGATTGTACGAAGATATTTTTATTAAATCTTATGTAAAAAAATATATTTTAAAATATATGATGAATATATGGATATTTATATTCAGGTATATTATATAATTTTTATATAATAAAGTTTTTATTATATAAAAAATATGGGAGGTTACAATACTAATAATATTAATAATAATAGTAATAATGATAACTGTAATAATAATTAAAAAAGTAAAATTCATAAGAATAATATTAAATATAATATTAATAATATTAATGATAATAATAATAATATTATTATTAATTATAATATTAAAATAATGATAATAATAAATATAATATAAAAATTAATATTAATAATAATATTAATAATATTAATATTATTTTTATTACCAACATTAATATTAATATTAAATATAATATTATTAATTACATAAGTTAATAACAATAATATCAGTTTTACTAATTTTGATTAATAATAATAATGTTAATATAATTAATAACAGTAATATTATTATTAGTAATAGTATTAACAAATAATATTAATAATAATAATAATTTAAATAAAATTAATTATTAATATTATCTATGGAAATTCTTTTAGGTAATTACCTTTAAATTTAGGTCCGTACGTAATTACATACAAATTCGAGTTTGTAGGTAATTACTTACAGAAGAATTCATAGGTAACAAATTTGCACGTAAGATTCGTAGTTAATATTAAATTTACTACAAATTTGATGTTTTTGTAGATAAAATTCATATATAGTATACGTGTAGGTAAAATCCTTATGTAATGCTATATTTATCTACGAATGAAAAATCCCCAGGTAAATCAAATTTTTTTTGTAGGTCCACACACTTTAAAACACCTTTGGTTCAATATTAACTTTAAATATCTTTACATCAACATCGTGTGCTGCTAAACATCTTTAGTTGACTTCATATTTAGAAACTATTTAACTTGATTATTGCACATCTTGATTGTTTATAAACTCAATTCCACATTATATACATCTTTAACTTAACTTCACATCTTTAATATCTCTAACTCAACTTCATTCATCAAGGATCTTCAACTCGTGCCTTGAGCATGTACGTAGCTCAACCTTATGCCTTGAGTAATTATTTGATAACTTTCTCATTATAATAAAAAAAAGTGCAAACATTAGGCTTTAGTGTGATAAAGGCATCAAGCCATGACATCGAGTTGTAACATCAAACTATACTTAGTATAAACAATACATTATATTATATGAATTCTAAAAGTGGACATTGGGTTTTACTGAAATATAAACATTTAGATTGAAAATGATAAAAATATTAAGTTACTGACATAATAATTATACCTGACATAAGCATTATGATTGTATAAATACAAAAAAGAAAAATTTATGTTTTATGAAATGTTGACATCAAGTTTTCACATTAAAATATTATAGTTGTAACATTGTTAAAATAAGCATCATATTTATTAATTACGAAGTTTCACTGTAAGAAAGACATTCAACCATAACATTAAACAATATATATATATA
>Ga0099824_1003216_pt1 | contig 23872 bp, 27 predicted proteins | sample SiratrowhiteBW_FD_76837 | JGI IMG/M metagenome (GOLD analysis project Ga0099824, IMG submission 76837) | Root nodule microbial communities of legume samples collected from California, USA - Siratro white BW | ecosystem: Host-associated > Plants > Roots > Nodule | place: USA: California...
CGACTGAGCTATCGAGTCATTACTTTCAAGAAATTTAATTTGTTAATCACAAAATTTGTGACCCGACTGGGGCTCGAACCCAGGACCCCATCATTAAAAGTGATGTGCTCTACCGACTGAGCTATCGAGTCATTTAATTTCTTGAATGCGGGTGCAAATATAAGGAGTTTTTTTTGAAGTTTCCAAGCTATTTTATCATAAATTTGTCTTTTTTTTGGAAAAATCTCCAATTGCTTAGTTTATAAGGTTTTATTAATATGAAAAAAATTGTACTGTTAGGTTACATGGGTTGCGGAAAGTCAACAATCGCTCAAAATTTGTCAAAAATTACAAATATTTCGTTCTTAGATTTGGATAAATGCATCGAAGAAAGAGCAAATTTATCCATAAATGAGATTTTTGAGAAGCATGGTGAGGTCTATTTTCGAAAACTTGAACATGAAATGTTTGTTGAATTGCTGCAATCTTCTGAAAATAATATTATAGGATTAGGAGGAGGAACTCCATGTTATGCCAATAATCATGAATTGTTAAAAGGAGAAGGTGTTACCTCTATATATTTAAAAGCATCAATTGATACCTTATATAATAGATTGGTGCATAATAAAAGCAAACGTCCTTTAATTGCTAATATGGATGAAGAAGAAATGAAAGAGTTTATCGCGAAACATTTATTCGACAGAAGTTTCTACTACAATCAGGCAAAACATAAGGTTTCGGTAGATAATAAATCTGTCGAAGAAACGGTTCAAGATATTTTAGAAATCTTAGCTTAGAGAAGCATAATCGCCGTTTTCTGAATTGAAAACTACTTGAACATGCTCTAATAAAGATGTTGAAAGTGAAATTCCTTTAAAATCGGCCTTTACAGGATATTTTTTGTGGTTTCGGTCAACAAGTACTGCTGTTTTGAATTTTTTAAGCGGAACGTCTAGGAAATGACGAACAGCATATATTAATGTAGTGCCTGAGTTTAATACATCGTCAACCAAAACAAGTCCTTTGTTTTTGTATTCTTCAGGGCTTAATGAAGTTTGTATAGCTTCTTGCGGATTTTGTTTGTTTGCTTTTACTTCGCAGATAGAAACCTTTAAGGTAGAAATGCTGCTAAGTGCCGAAGCAATTTTTTCGGCAAAAACAAATCCGTTAGAAGCAATTCCTGCAATAACAACTTCTTCTTCGTCAACAAAAGTCTCGTAAATTTGATAAGCGATACGTTTTATTTTATGTTCGATTTCCTGATGGGTTAGGATAATATTGCTACTCATGGTGTTTTTTTTTGCTAATATAATTAATTTTAAATCCCAATGTGAAAATTACACATGCTAATTCTTGATTTGGTTTTGTTTTACTTTAGCTGTTTGAATGTAGTTGTTTTTTTGGAATTTAAAGATTTGGATTTATTCAATTTCTTCTTGTTCTTCATCATCGTAAATTTCGTCACCGTAATCATCGATGTCTCTTCTGTTTTTTTTGGTTGGGCGTCCAGTGCCACCTCTTCGATAGTGTTCTTTGGATAGTTTTAATAATTCTAAATGCGCGTAAGCTTCTGGCGGAGTTTCGTTTTTTTGATATAAATCCACCAATTTTGCTCCTACACGATTTTGCGGAATATCTAAAACTGTTATAATCTGTGTAATTTGATCTTTTCTAAACGTAATTCGGTCTGTAGGAAAAACTTCTTTTGAAGGTTTTGCAATCTGCCCATTTACAGTGATCTGATTCTTTTTGCAAGCTTCAGTAACCATGTTTCTGGTCTTGTAATAACGAACGCACCACAAGTATTTATCTATTCTCATAATTTTTCTAAAATCCAAGTTAAATTCTTTACAAAAATAAATCAATATTGTATCTTGCGCACCTAAAAAAATGATAATAATGAATAAATTTAAATATTATTTTGTTTTGTTACTTGCTGGCCTTGCCATCGTTTCTTGTAATAAAAGTGATGATGATAAGACAGAAGTTGCTCCTTTAAGAGATTATCAAGAACAATTTAATACTGATAATGCAGATATTGAAGAATATTTAAAGGCAAATTATATTACAGTGACAGAGAATATGGATGTGACAATTTCTGCTATAACAGATCCTGCTACGCAACCATCTATAATGTCTTACTTAAATAGTGCTACTTTTCCAAAATTACTCTTAAGAAATATAGATTTACATGGAATAACTTATAAAATGTATTATCTTGTTTTAAGAGAGGGCATTGGGGTTTCTCCAATGAATACAGATGGGGTTTTAACTGCTTATCGAGGGGAATATCTAAAACGAGTTGAGAAAACAGATACAGAACCAGAGCATTTAACAACTACTTTCTTTGATCAGTTAGTATATCCAAAAAATATCTTAGATTTATATTCAGTTATAATGGGATGGAGTGAAATTTATCCTCAATTCAAAACAGGAACCACTACTTATAATGGTGATGGTACTCCTAATTACAAAGATTTCGGTGCAGGTGTCTTATTTGTGCCTTCTGGTTTAGGATATTATTCTGCACCTCCTTCTTCAAGCACTATTCCAGCTTATGCTCCTTTGATTTTTAGCTTTAAGCTTTATGATATCAAAAGATTGGATCATGAAAACAATGGCTATTCTAATGGGGTATTATTAGAAAATCCTGATGGGGTGTTTGATTATCAAGAAGATATTAATGGTGATGGCTATGTTCGTGATTATAGAAACACTACTTTATATCCTAATGCTCCTGTTAATCCAGATGATACAGATGGGGATGGTATTCCGGATTTTCTAGATCATGATGATGATGGAGATGGTTACACGACAAGATTTGAACTTACTAAGCCTACTGATGCTCCTTTTTCAGGACTAAGCAAATATTATCCTTATGACCCTGTTTTAGATAATCCTGCGACTCCAAATATTGATGAAAGTGAATTGTGGGGTATTCCGAGAAGACCAACGGGAGAGCTTACTGATCCTACGAAACCGGAGTCAATTACAAATCCTCGAAAATTTGTTCCAGAAGATTATACAACACAAGGACGATTAAGGATTCATCTTGATAAAACGTATCCTTATCAAAAAAATTAAAAAAAAATACAAAATATTGAAGCCTTGGAATTTACATTTCAAGGCTTTTTTTATAAATAAATAATTTGCCCTAAAATATTTCCTAAGTGGACAAAAAAATGCTGGGCAATAGTTTATAAAACTTTATTTTAATAAAAGGCAATAAAAAAAACCTCGAAATGTGAATTTCGAGGTTTTTTTATAAGTAGGAAAGTTTAAAAATTACTTTCTTTTAATTACTCTTTCTACAGCTTCAACAATGGCTTGATTGTTTAATTTGTATTTTTCCATTAATTGCTCTGGAGTTCCAGATTCTCCAAAACTATCTTGTACTGCTACAAATTCTTGTGGAGTTGGATTGTTTAATGCTAATACTCCTGAAACGCTTTCTCCAAGACCTCCAAGGTAGTTGTGCTCTTCTGCAGTAACTACACATCTAGTTTTAGCAACTGATTTAAGAATTGCTTCTTCGTCAAGAGGCTTGATAGTGTGAATGTTGATTACTTCAGCAGAAATTCCTTTTTCTTCTAATTTTTCAGCTGCGATAAGGGCTTCCCAAACTAGGTGTCCTGTCGCGATAATTGTTACGTCAGTTCCTTCGTTTAAAAGAATAGCTTTTCCGATTACGAATGGTTCGTCAGCAGGAGTAAAGTTAGGTACAACTGGACGTCCGAAACGTAGGTATGCAGGACCGTGGTGGTCTGCTAATGCAATAGTTGCAGCTTTGGTTTGGTTGTAATCGCAAGTGTTGATTACAGTCATACCAGGCAACATTTTCATTAAACCGATATCTTCTAAGATTTGGTGTGTGGCTCCGTCTTCTCCTAAAGTTAAACCTGCGTGAGAAGCACAGATTTTTACATTTTTATCTGAGTAAGCCACAGATTGACGAATTTGATCGTAAACTCTTCCTGTAGAGAAGTTAGCAAAAGTTCCTGTGAATGGAATTTTTCCTCCAATCGTTAAGCCTGCAGCGATTCCAATCATATTTGCTTCTGCGATTCCGATTTGGAAAAAGCGCTCTGGGTGATTTTTTTTGAATTCATCAAATTTTAATGATCCAATTAAGTCAGCACATAATGCTACAACATTCTCGTTTTTTTGACCTAATTCAGTCATTCCCGCTCCAAAACCAGAACGAGTATCTTTGCTTCCTGTATTTTCGTATTTTTTCATTTTATTTTTTGCTGTATGCAATAGGCAGTAGGCAATAAGCGTGAAGCTTATGGCTTAAAGCTTAAAGCTGTTTTAGTAATCAACTTGATCTTTAGAGTAGTTTTGAGCTAATGCATTTTTTAATTGCTCGTCATTTGGAGCTTTACCGTGCCAAGCGTGCGTGTGCATCATGAAATCAACACCATTACCCATTTCTGTATGCAATAAAATACAAACTGGTTTTCCTTTCCCTGTTCTTGATTTAGCATCAGTTAAACCAGCGATGATAGCATCAATATTGTTTCCTTCTGTGATTTCTAAAACATCCCAGTCAAAAGCTTCAAATTTTGCGCGAAGGCTTCCCATTGCCAAAACTTCGTCAGTTGTTCCGTCAATTTGTTTTCCGTTAACGTCAATTGTAGCAATAATGTTGTCTACTTTTTTAGCAGAAGCATACATGATAGCTTCCCAGTTTTGACCTTCTTGCAATTCTCCGTCTCCGTGTAAAGTATAAACTAAATGATTGTCTTTGTTTAATTTTTTAGCTTGAGCTGCTCCCAAAGCTACAGATAAACCTTGTCCTAATGAACCAGAAGCCATACGAACTCCAGGTAAACCTTCATGAGTTGTTGGGTGTCCTTGTAAACGAGAGTTTAATAATCTAAAAGTAGCAAGCTCTGAAATTGGAAAGTAACCGCTGCGCGCTAAAACGCTATAGAATACTGGGGAAATATGACCATTTGAAAGGAAAAAGATGTCTTCTCCAATTCCGTCCATATCAAAACCTTCTTTGCGGTCCATTATATTTTGATATAATGTTACCAAAAATTCAGTACAACCTAAAGAACCACCTGGGTGTCCAGAGTTTACAGCATGTACCATTCTAAGAATATCTCTTCTTACTTGGATCGTTAAATCGCTTAATTGTTGTGTGTTAGGCTTCATTTTATATGTAAAAGTTAAACTGGAGCAAAAGTAATCGTTATTTTGCGGGGAGACAAATGATTTTTTGCTTTAGTTGTATAGCAATTGTTAAATTTTACTATTTTTTTTACATTATGAAAATAAATGTAACGAATGTTTTGCTTTTAATTCTTTATAAGAATGTGTCCACATTTTTTAAAGAGAAACAATAAAAAAGCCTTGCGTTTCTGCAAGACTTTTGTGAGGGTATAATAAAAAAGATGTAGTTATTCAGTATCTCCTTCGCTGTAATAATTATTTTCTTCGTCTTCTGAACCAAGGTCTTCTTGCTCGTCATCAAGTTCAGAGCCTGGAACATCAAGATCATTTCCGATTTTATCACTATTTTGTTTCCATTCGTGATGGTCATTATTGATTATTCTTTCTCCAGAGATATCTTGAGGATCAATATCTTCTAATCTTTCTTCTTGATTGTAAATATCTTCATTTGCATCATAATTCATGTTTTCAAGGTTTCTTTCAATTTGATCATCCTTGATTTGGTCTAGTTTCTCATCTGCGTTTATCATGATTCTAAAGTTTTTTAGTTGAATATTAAAATTATGAAAAGAATCGGTGAAACTGTTACATTTTAATAATCTGATCCTTGTACTTTTTACATTCGTTGGCTAGTTTTTTGAAACCCGTTTGCGTTAGGGATAGCAGCGGCATCTCCCAAGGCTTTTTAGCTGTAGTTTTTTTAATGGTGAATATAGAGGATAGCCCAACCATTAGAACGTCCAAATGAAGTAAATTGCGAATGTGAAAATCAAAATCCTAAAACGTAGAATCTGAAATTAAGAAAATATTAGCTAATTTTCTAATTGACAAATTTTCCAATTCATAAATTTTCCCTGAAATTAAACTATCTTTGCGCTCTGAAAAAAGAAACAGATGAAGTTTGATTTATTACAAAAAGATCCGCAGTCTAAAGCAAGAGCGGGAAGTATTACTACTGATCATGGCGTAATTGAAACGCCTATTTTTATGCCTGTTGGAACTGTTGCTTCTGTAAAAGGAGTGCATCAGCGCGAGCTTAAAGAAGAGATTAATCCAGATATTATTCTGGGAAACACCTATCATTTATATCTGCGTCCTCAGACAGAAATTCTTGAAAAAGCTGGCGGATTGCATAAGTTCATGAATTGGGATCGTAATATTTTGACTGATTCTGGAGGATATCAGGTATATTCTCTTTCTTCAAATAGAAAAATTAAAGAGGAAGGGGTAAAGTTTAAATCGCATATTGATGGTTCTTACCACTTTTTTACGCCAGAGAATGTAATGGAAATTCAGCGTACAATTGGTGCAGATATTATCATGGCCTTTGATGAGTGTACACCTTATCCTTGCGATTATCGTTATGCGCAACGTTCTATGCATATGACCCATCGCTGGTTAGACAGATGTATCAACCATTTAGAAAAAGTTCCTTATAAATACGGTTACGAACAAACGTTTTTCCCGATTGTTCAAGGAAGTACTTATAAAGATCTTCGTCGCCAGTCGGCTGAATATATTGCAAATGCCGGTCAGCAAGGAAATGCAATTGGCGGACTTTCTGTTGGTGAACCGGCTGAAGAAATGTATGCTATGACTGAAGTAGTTTGCGAAATTCTTCCAGAAGATAAACCACGTTATTTAATGGGTGTTGGAACTCCAATTAATATTTTAGAAAATATTGCATTAGGAATTGATATGTTCGACTGCGTTATGCCAACGCGTAACGCAAGAAACGGAATGTTGTTTACAGCAAACGGAACAATCAATATCAAAAACAAAAAATGGGAAGCTGATTTTTCTCCAATTGATGAGATGGGGCACACTTTTGTTGATACAGAATATACAAAAGCATATTTGAGACACTTGTTTGCTGCTAATGAATATTTAGGAAAGCAAATTGCAACGATTCATAATCTTGGTTTCTACATGTGGTTGGTTCGTGAAGCTAGAAAACATATCTTAGCAGGCGATTTTAGACCATGGAAAGAAATGATGGTTAAAAATATGAGCCAAAGACTTTAAAAGAGTTTTAAGTTTCAGGTCTCAAGTTTCAAGTTCTCTGCAGAGCGTGAAACTTGAAACTTGGAACCAAACAAACAAATAGATATGCTTTCAATAATAGATAAATACATTTTAAAAAGATACCTCGGAACTTTTTCTGTGATGCTTCTTTTATTTGCGCCAATCGGAATCGTAATTGACGTTTCGGAAAAGGTAAATAAAATGCTTGAAAACAAGATTCCGTTTGGAGATATTGCTTTCTATTATTACAATTTTACGATTTACTTTATTAACTCACTATTTCCGATATTCTTGTTCTTATCGGTAATTTGGTTCACATCCAAATTGGCGAATAATACAGAGATTATTGCCATTTTGAGTTCTGGAATTTCATTTACACGTTTCCTGCGTCCTTATATTATAGGGGCAACAATTGTGTCGATTTTCGTATTGCTAATGGGATTTTTTATTGTTCCTGCAGCCAGTGAAGGTTACAATAATTTTAGGTATACATATCTTAAAGGAAACGGAAAAGAACTCATGCGTGGTGAAAACACCAATGTTTTCAGACAGATTAACGATCATGATTTTATATTTGTAAATAGCTTTAATGAAGAATCAAAAACAGCTTTCAATTTTTCGTTAGAACATTTCGAAAAAGAAAAACTGACATATAAAATTACTGCAAGCCGTATTAAATGGGATCCTAAAAAGAAGATTTATGTTTTATACGATTATACAAAAAGGACTATCGGAGATTTAAATGATGTAATTGAAAAATCTCCCGAAAAAAATGTTGCCTTCAAATTTGAATTATCAGATTTAACACCCGTAGTCTATATTGCTGAAACGCTGACTTTGGGTAAATTAATTGATTTTATTGAAAAAGAAAGAAAGAGAGGTTCTGGAAATATTAATACCTATTTGGTTGTTCTTTATAAAAAATACAGTATCCCAGTTTCAGCATTCATTTTAACTATTATTGCAGTTTCGGTTTCTTCTATGAAACGTCGCGGTGGAATGGGAATGAACCTTGCCATCGGAATTGCAATTGCGTTTTCATTTGTATTCTTTGATAAAATCTTTGGTACACTTGCCGAAAAATCTACATTCTCACCTTTATTGGCTGTCTGGTTTCCGAATATTGTTTTTGGAATCTTAGCAGTTTACCTGTTACGTAATGCGAAACGATAATTTAAAAAGTTATTTAAATCTTCATTTAATTGTTTTTATCTGGGGTTTTACCGCCATTTTGGGCGCTTTAATTACTATTGATGCCGAAAATCTGGTTTGGTACAGAATGCTGATTGCGATGATTTTTTTGGGCGGATTTATTGCCTTTAAAAAACAGTCTTTTCAAGTTCCTGTGAAGGAATTTTTAAAATTGATTTTTGTCGGATTACTGATTGCGCTTCATTGGATTTTCTTTTTTAGGGCAATTCATGTTTCAAACGTTTCTATTACGCTTTCCATATTTTCATTAGGAGCATTTTTTGCTTCTTTATTGGAACCATTATTTTACGGAAGAAAGGTGCTTTGGTATGAAGTTCTTTTCGGACTTATCATAATTGCTGGTCTAGGATTGATTCTTCAAGTTGAGATAAAGTACCTTGAAGGCGTTTATTATGCCTTGGCCGCAATTATTTTAGGTGTTTTATTTACTTTAATGAATGGAAAATTGATTTCAGATCATGAACCTTCTGTAATTACTTTTTATGAGTTTGGTGCAGGAGTTTTCTTTATTACGATTTATTTTTTGTTTCAAGGAAAATTTAAAGCAGATTTCTTCGAAATGTCTTTAAATAACTGGGTCTTATTATTGATTTTAGCTTCAATATGTACAGCTTATGCTTTTACTGCTTCGGTAAAAGTAATGCAAAGATTGACGCCTTATACGGTAATGTTAACTACTAATTTAGAGCCAGTTTACGGAATAGTTTTGGCTTATTTCATATTAGGAGGAAAAGAAAAAATGAGTGTTGAGTTTTACGTCGGCGCAGTAATAATTATTATAACAGTTATTCTAAACGGTGTTTTTAAGCACTATCAGAACAAGAAGGAAAACTTGTAATAGTTTCCTTATTTTTAAAATGCATTTTTATACTTTAAATAACAATTAACTTCGCCAATGATATAATATTTTTATATTTGCGGTTCGATTTACAAACAAAATTCAAAAATCCATGGAATATTTAGATTTTGAGCTTCCAATTAAAGAACTTGAAGAACAGTTAGAAAAGTGCGTTATTATTGGAAAAGAATCTGACGTTGACGTAACGCCAACGTGCAAGGAAATCAACAAGAAATTAGAGCAGACTAAGAAAGATATATACAAAAACCTTACGGCTTGGCAGAGGGTACAATTGTCAAGACACCCAAATAGACCTTATACTTTAGACTATATCAAAGCAATCTGCGGAGATACTTTCTTAGAACTTCATGGAGACAGAGGTTTTAAAGATGATAAAGCTATGGTTGGTGGTCTTGGTAAAATAAACGGACAATCGTTTATGATTATCGGTCAGCAAAAAGGGTTTAATACCAAAACACGTCAATACCGTAATTTTGGTATGGCTAATCCAGAAGGATACCGTAAAGCTTTACGTTTGATGAAAATGGCAGAGAAATTCGGAATTCCGGTTCTTACTTTAGTAGATACTCCGGGTGCATATCCAGGATTGGAAGCTGAAGAAAGAGGACAAGGAGAAGCTATTGCTAGAAATATATTCGAAATGGTTCGTCTGCAAGTGCCAATCATCACTATTATTGTTGGTGAAGGTGCTTCTGGTGGAGCTTTAGGAATTGGTGTTGGAGACCGTGTTTATATGTTAGAAAATACTTGGTACTCTGTAATTTCTCCAGAATCTTGCTCTTCTATTTTATGGAAAAGCTGGGAATACAAAGAGCGTGCAGCAGAAGCTTTAAAACTGACTTCTTCTGATATGAAAAAACAAAAACTTGTTGATGATGTGATTCCAGAGCCGCTAGGCGGAGCGCATTATGACAGAGAAACTACTTTTAAAACAGTTGCGGAATATATTACAAAAGGATATAACGAATTGAAAGACTTATCAACAGCTGATTTAATTGCCCAGAGAATGGACAAATACAGCAATATGGGCGAGTTTAAAGAGTAAATTCATAAAATAGAATTAAAAATCCGAAGCCCTGCGGTTTCGGATTTTTTTTTGGTTATCAACACAAAAAATATATTTATAAACAATAGAATAGTTATAACTCGTTAGCATATTTTTTTTAAATTTTGCTACTTTCGCTATATGGAAAATTTCAAAAATGTAAACCCTGTCAAGGTCGACAAAACTACTATTATCAATCTAGAAAAAGGTAAGCTTCCTCCGCAAGTAATTGACTTGGAAGAGGCTGTACTTGGTGCGATGATGATTGACAAAAAGGGGGTAGATGATGTAATTGATATTTTACAGCCAGACGCTTTTTATAAAGACGCACACAAACATATTTTTGAAGCAATTTTGCAGCTTTTTACAGAAACACAGCCTATCGATTTGCTGACAGTTTCTACGCAATTGAAGAAAAATGGTAAGTTAGAATTAGCCGGTGGAGATTTCTATCTGATTCAGCTTACGCAAAAAATTGCTTCTTCTGCGCACATCGAATTTCACTCGCGTATTATTCTTCAAAAATTTATTCAAAGAAGTTTGATTCGAATTTCATCTGAAATTATTGAAGAATCTTATGACGAAACCACAGACGTTTTCGATTTGCTGGACAAGGCAGAATCTAAATTGTATGAAGTAACGCAAGGGAATATTAAACGTAGTTCTGAAACGGCTCAGAGTTTAGTTCTTCAGGCGAAGAAGCGTATTGAAGAAATTGCGGGTAAAGAAGGTTTGAGTGGTGTGGCAACTGGATTTGAGAAACTAGATGAAGTAACTTCTGGATGGCAGCCTTCGGATTTGATTATTATTGCGGCTCGTCCTGGTATGGGTAAAACAGCTTTCGTCCTTTCGATGGCGAGAAACGTAAGTATTCAGTTTGGACATGCGGTTGCGATTTTCTCTCTGGAGATGGCATCGGTTCAGTTAATTACAAGGCTTATTTCTTCTGAAACTGGACTTTCTTCAGAAAAACTAAGAACCGGTAAATTAGAAAAACACGAATGGGAACAGCTGAGTACTAAAGTAAAAGATTTAGAAAAAGCACCATTATTTATAGATGATACACCTTCGCTTTCGATATTTGATTTACGTGCAAAATGTCGTCGTTTGGCCTCGCAGCACGGAATTAAATTAATCATTATTGACTACTTGCAGCTGATGACTGCAGGTGGAAGCGGTAAAGGAGGCGGAAACCGTGAGCAGGAGATCTCAACAATTTCTCGAAACTTAAAAGCTTTAGCAAAAGAGTTGAACGTTCCAGTAATTGCGCTTTCTCAGTTATCGCGTGCCGTTGAAACCCGTGGATCTAGTAAACGACCTTTGCTTTCGGATCTTCGTGAATCTGGAGCGATCGAGCAAGATGCTGATATTGTATCGTTTATTTATCGTCCTGAATATTATAAAATTGAAGAATGGGATGATGATGAGGCATCTTCTACTCAAGGACAGGCTGAATTTATTATAGCCAAGCACCGTAACGGTGGATTGGAAAATATTCGTCTAAAATTCTTAGGGCATTTGGGTAAATTTGATAACTTAGAAGAATTTACAGGAGGTTATGATGATTTACCTTCTAAAATGAATCATGATGATAATCCTTTCCTAACAAAAAATTTACCATCTGCTAATGAAGCTTTCGGAAGTAATTTAAATGATGACGATGACGATAGCGATGTTCCGTTTTAAAAAACAAAAAAGCCTTGTTTCTAAGGCTTTTTTTTATGTTTTGATGTTAATTTTTTAATAAAAATCAGTAGTTTAGCGAAACCAATTATAAACTATCAAGTTTTTTATTAACCAATTAACAAATTTAAATTATGAATGAAGAAACTTTTCCGGGACCTATCCAGATTCCGTTAGCAACTGCAAATGAGTGGGAAAGAAGATATCAGAATGATACCACAATCGAAGACTCTAAGAACAAAGTAAAAGCTTTTTTGATACCAAGAGAGAGTTTAGAAAAAGTTTTAAAACTTGAAACAGAAGCTGTTTGGGCTTATCTAGGCATAAACGATCAGAAAGAAAAAACATTGCTTTTTGTTGGTGCCGAATATGATAAAGAAACTGGTAAATGGGTTAATGTATACGGTACTGGAGATGGTGTAGAAGGTGGTGAAGGAGCAGAAGAGGTTGTATATGACGGTGCAAGACCAAGTCCTCCATATTAATTAATTGAATTTCAAGAATGGATGATTTTTTAATATATTCAAGTTATTTGATTTTATTGATTAATCTTGTTCTATATACATTTAGCTTTTTCCACAAGGAAAAAGCTAATGTTTTTTTTGTCTCTTATTTGGCCTTTTCAACTGTGTTGCAGTTTTCAATGGAATTGGTATACCATTTAGGGATGAGTAATTTATTTCTTGTAAATATTTTTTTTATAGGGCAAATGATTATTCTGGGGCTTTTTTATAATTCGCTATTTTATAATAAAGCTCAAAAAATATTCGTCAAGACCTCATTAATAATTGCTTTATTGATTTTATTAATCCAATTTGTAATAGATTCAAGTCAATTCTTAAAGTTTAATTTATTTGGAATTACTTTAACTTCTTTACTCATTGTTGTTTTTGCATTACTTCATTTTTATAATATGCTTACAGAAAACAAAAAGTATTATTATATAAGTATGGGGATAGTTTTTTATTTGTTGGCTAGCACGGTCTTATTTTTAATTGGCAATCTTTCAACAGGATTAAGTGCTGACTTAAAATACTTGAGCTGGCAATTAAATGCTTTTTTATTAATAGTTTATTATTTGATTATTTTATTTGAATGGTTAAAAAGTTTTTCGAGAAAAAGTTTACAGAACTAGATTCTATTGTATAATATAAAATGAACAGATATGAATACAGGTCATATTCCTGAGAAAGAACTCGTAGCCATAATATTATACATCTCTTTGTTTTTTATAATTGTTGCAGTGGCATTGATTATATTCTTTTACTTTTCTAGGAAAAAAATCATTCAGAAAGAATTAGAAAAAATAGATTTAATACTTCGATATCAAAAGGAACAACTACACGCTATAATTGTAACCCAAGAGGAAGAACGTAAAAGGATTGCGCAGGATCTTCATGACGATATTAGTTCAAAATTGAACATTGTTTCCTTAAACAGCCATTTGCTTACAGCGCCAAACTTAACTGAAGCTGAAACTGCAGAAATTACAGAAAATATAATCGCTTTGACAACAAAGGCATTAGATAATTCTAGAAAGATTGCACATAATTTGTTGCCGCCTGTTTTTGAAAAATTTGGTTTACATGCTGGCATAGAAGAGCTATGTGAAGAGTTTGAAAGCAGTAAATCGGTTAAAACACATTATAAAAACGAAATTGATTTTGATGAGAAAGATATAGACAGGCATCTGCATGTTTTTAGAATTCTACAAGAGCTTATGAATAATTCTATACGCCACGGAAAAGCTTCAGAAATATGGATTTCGTTTGCTAATGTTAACGTAATAAATACTTGCAACTACAAAGATAATGGTGTTGGTTTTGATAGTTCAAATGCTGAAAACCAGAAAGGTCTAGGAATGAAAAATATAGATAGCCGCATATCGTTTTTGGAAGGAACAATAGAAATTAACTCTGAAATTAATAATGGTATTGTTGTAAATTTTACTTTTTAGCTGGAATTATGTGTTTTATTAAGGTTTTTAGTCAATAAAGTGGGGTATTTAGACTTTTTCTAAATCATATTTTGTAATTTCGATAAACCAAATTAAACGACCAAAAACAAATAAGATGAATGCTGCTATCAAAATTGCCCTAGTCGATGATGAAATTTTGTTTCGAAAAGGAATTTCTTTTTTATTACAGAGAGAAGAAAATATAGATGTTATTTTTGAAGCTCCAAATGGCGATGAGCTTATTTCACAGTTGAATGAAAGGGAAATAAAACCAGATATAATAATAATGGATTTAAAAATGCCGGTCTTGAACGGTGTCGAAGCCACTAAAATTATTAGAAAACTCTTTCCAGATATTAAGATTATTGCATTGACCAGTTATGATACCAAATCTTTTATTGCAAATATGATTCAAGTTGGCGCTGTCGCTTACTTAATAAAAAATACCACTCCAAAAGATTTAATTCATACAATCAACGAAGTAGCAAAAAAGGGTTTCTATTACAACGAAAATGTTTTAAAGACAATTCAAGAAACCATAGTTTCTCCTAAAAATACAAGAGGCGGTTTAGAAACAAATTTTCTTTCTCCTCGCGAAATCGAAATTCTACAATTAATTTGCCAGCAGAAAACTACTGCAGAAATTGCAGAACATCTTTTTTTAAGTCCGAGAACAATAGAAGGACATAGGAATAATTTATTGCTTAAAACAGAATCGCGAAATATTGCTGGTTTGGTTGTCTATGCGATCCAGAATGAATTGGCAGTCTTAACAATTTAGAAAATTATGCTGTCAAAAACTGAATGGACAGTACGTAATATAATATGATTGTTATCACAAGAACACATAAACCTATTTTTTGAATCATATTTAAACCCTTTTGTTGGTTGTTGCTTTCGTTAAACTTCATAGTGGTTAATTTTTTACAGCGATTAGTTTTGTGAACTTGGGATAGCAAATTTATAGAGAATTTTCTATCAAATTATAGGTGTTTTTACCTGTTTTTTCATGTTTAGAATCTTTCAATTCCAAGTTTTTTTTTAACATTCTATTATGTCAGAAAAGATTGTAAGCATTCTTTTTTTGGTGCATCCTTTTATATCTTTACTAAAATAATTTTCTGATGAATAAGAGTTTATTCTACATTTTTATACTATTAGCAACATTTAATGCTAGAGCTTCGTTTATCTTACTTCCGATGGACGAAACAACACAGCAAAATCATCTAAAAGCATACGGAATTACTTATTGGTGTTTGAGCAGGGATTATAAAGCAAGTTGGCTTTTAAATTACCGCGGAGGCTCTTTTTTACTTCCTGATGCTGATGAAATTAGAAAAGAATGTAAAATAAGAGGAGTTAGTTTTGAAGTGATTTCAGATAGTGAACAAGCTTCTATTCTGAATGAAATTTCGAGTCCTTCACAAAATATGGAATCGGTGATTTTGGAAAAAGCTCCTAAAATAGCGGTTTATACTCCAAAAGGAAAACAGCCATGGGATGATGCTGTGACTTTGGTTTTGACTTACGCCGAAATTCCTTTTACGCCAATTTATGATGAAGAAGTTTTAAGTGACCAATTATTAATGTATGATTGGCTACATCTGCATCACGAAGATTTTACTGGGCAATACGGAAAATTTTATGCAGCTTACAAAAATACTCCTTGGTATATTGATCAAAAAAAGGATGCAGAAGCCTTAGCTGCAAAACTAGGATACGCAAAAGTATCTCAGGAAAAAGGAGCGGTTGCAAAAAAGATTAGAGATTTTGTAATTGGCGGAGGTTTATGTTTGCTATGTGTTCTGCTACAGATAGTTTTGATATCGCACTTGCAGCTGATGGTGTGGATATTTGCGAAACAATGTTTGACGGCGATCCAAGTGAGTCTAACTATCAGTCAAAATTGAATTATAATAACTCGTTTGCCTTCAAGAATTTTACTCTTGAAAGAAGACCAGAAGTTTATGAGTTTTCGGATATCGATATGACAACGAAAAGGAGAGTATTGATGGAGAAAGATTATTTTACTTTAATGGAATTTTCTGCAAAATGGGATCCGATTCCGAGTATGTTATGTCAAAATCATACACAATTGGTAAAAGGTTTCATGGGACAAACCACTTCATTTGATACTTCATTAATAAAATCGAATATCTTGATTATGGGAACCTGCGAATTAAACGGCGAGTCAAGATATATTCATGGAGAAAAAGGCAAAGGGATGTTTACTTTTTTTGGAGGACATGACCCAGAAGATTTTCAACACCAAGTTGGAGATCCACCGACGGTTTTAGATTTACATCCGAATTCTCCAGGTTATAGATTGATTTTGAATAATGTTTTGTTTCCAGCTGCTAGAAAAAAGAAGCTTAAAACATAAATTAATTTAAAGAAAATTCAAACCAGATTGGAATATGATCTGATACTTTTCTTGCATTCTGCAGTGAATCAAAATCTTCGTAAAATTTAATAATACCAGAATTAAAAACTTTTAAACTCGATGTCTTATAAAAGATATTGTCAAACTCAGATGCAAGGCAAATATTGCTTTTGCATTGATGTTTAAGTGTTGTTTTTTGATTTTTTAATACAGATGCATATCCCATTTTCTTTAATGGGTTAAAAACAGAATGTTTTTCGGGACAATTGAAATCGCCTAAAAAAATAAGGTTTAAATCGGGATATTCGTTTGGTAAAAATTTGAAATATTTGATTTCGGTTTCGGGCTGTTTTTTTTTCGTTATGGCATGAAAATTAACCAGTGTAATTGTCTTTTTGTTGATTTCGAATGTGGCGAAATAGGGCTCCCGATCAATTTCTACACTAAATTTTTTCTCGAGCCAAGGTCTGCTTTTTAATTTGGCTTTGTTGGTTTTCCAAATGAAAGCATAGCGTTCAGTTTTGTAACTGCTGCTAGAAGTAGGATCGCTTATTTTATAATCCCATTTATTTCCTTTTTCATTAAGTAATGATGCCAATTTTGCAACAGTTTGGGCACCACCATTTCCAGCAACAACTTCTTGAATTGCAATAATATCGTAATTAGAAATTGTTTTGGCAATATAATTTAAATGGATGTCAGATTTAGATTTTCCAAAATTTTCTAAATTCCAAGATACCACTTTGGTCTGCGCTAAAGATAAAAAGGTAAAAAATAATAAGACGAGGCTTAGAGTTTTTTTCATGTAAAAATTTATAGAAAAAGATATAAACCTTCTTTTTCAGCAATAATCAAGCCTTTCTTAAAATTAATTAATGTTTTTTGTATCGGTTTTTTAGCGCAGTTCCGATAATTATAATTTGCAATACTAATAATGCTGGAATAAATATAATTTTCCAATCAATTTCTAGCCAGCCCGTTTTTTCAGAAACAAAGGCAAAGCTAATTGATAAAAAAAGGCAGAGTAACATTGTTTTCATAATAATTTTATTTTGTGTAGTATTAATTTTGGAGAATATAATATTCGCTTTACTTTTCGGTTTCATGGTAGGTTAATAGGTTATTGCAAATTTAACGGTATCAAAAGTGTAATCCTTACGGAAACCCGTAAAGCGCCATAAAATTACACCAGTCCGAAATCTTTTGCGATTGCAATTAAATGCACATTATTGTTAGCCTTAAAATAGATTTTCAGTTTATTGATTCTTTTTTCAATACTGCTTGTTCCGTTAGGTGTTATAGATAAATCTTTAAATTCCTTAGAAATGCTTTCCAAAATATATCCTTGTGATAAAAGTTTCAAAATAGAAATATCATAAGATTCAATTTCGATTAAGGCTTTGTCATTAAAATTAAAAGACAAATCAGAAGAAAGTATTTTTTCTTCATTATTAAAGGTACTTTCAATAGCATTTCTTAACTCAGCAATACTATTCCTCCCTTTAGAAACGTAAGCATTGATACCTAATTCGTTAAAAAGAGTTTTAATTCTATAGCTTTTATCTTCTATAGAAAAAACAATCTTTTTTATATTAGGCTGTACCTTGTTTATGGCATCAATAAGTTCATCGCCACTATTTAAAGTTACTTTTCTGTGATCAGATTTAAATGATAAATCAGTAATCAGCAAATCATAAGGTTCGTTATCAGCTAATGCTTTTTTTATTTTAAGCAAACCTTCGTCACAATATTTTACGTGATGAATTACAGGAACTTGTAATTCTTCAAGTACTTGAACTACTGCCAGGCTGATACTGTCTAAATCTTCGGCAACTAAAACTTTTTTAAACATATATTGTATTATATAGGAAATTTGATACTTATTTTAAAACCACTTTCGGAATTTGCATCAAAATTAATTGTTCCTTTTATTGTTTCAATACGGTTTTCCACATTTTGTAGTCTTTTTTCTAAAATTGATTGTTCACCATTAAATTTTGTTCCATTATCCGTGTAAGTTATAAAGATGTTTTTTTTATTTTTTTTGAAAGTTATGCTTGCTAGTGACGCATTGTTTAATGTTTTCATCTGCTCAAAAATTTCTTGTATAACACGGGAAGCAGTTATTTTTTTTACCCTATCAATTTTGGACCACGAAAAAGTATTTAAGCCATTTATTATGATATTTAAGTGGGAGGTTGCATAGCTGGCAACCATTTCTTTCAGTCCTATTTCGAAATTTTCATCGGTAAGTATTTCACTGGTTTCTCTGGATATATTTCTTGTCTTTGAATAGATGTTGTTTAAATGAGTTAAAAATTGTTCTTTATTTTCTTCTTTTTCAAGGTTGCTATTTTTTGAAAATGATAAAATCTTGTCAATATCCTTTTCAAGTTCAGATTGTAATTTTTCAGAAATACGCATTTCATTCTTAAAGATTTCATTGGCTGTGTCTCTTTTTCTTTTCTTAGTTAAATGAAAAACTATAAACATTAAACTTAAAAGACTAATAGAAATTACGACATAAGAGATATAACTTCTATTTTTTTGTCTCTGCATTTCCAATTGATGCTCCGCTTTTTGAGCTCTGAGTTCCAAGTTTTCTTCTTTATCTCTTTTGAAATTATATTTTATATCAGAAAATTCATTTTTCAACTTTAATTTTGCAGTATTGATACTATCCATAAAATTGATATACAAATTAGTATATTTTCTCAATTCATTGCCTTTAGCACTTTGAACTAAAAAACTTAAACAATACTTTCGATCGGTATAGAAATTAATTTCTGAAGCTTTTTTGTAACCTATTTGGGCATATTTTTTTGCTAAGGAAGGATTACTGTTTAGATAATATTCAGAAAGAACAGTATAACTGGTAGAAATATCTTCGCGATCATTCATTTTAAGTCTTATTTCGAGAACTTTTTTGTAAATATCAAGTGCTTTTGGATTCTTTAAATTATAATAACATATTCCTAAGTTGTTCAATTCTACACAATAGCCCATCGTTCTGTTACGAGAACTGTTTGTTTTTGAATATCCCACTGTAGTAATTATCTCAAAAATATAAGCTGCGAGTTTATATCTTTTTTGTTTCATATAAACAACGCCCATACTGTTTAAAATGCTCCATTTTCTGTCCGCTGAAGTATTAAGGCGCAATGCTTTTCTATAATAGAATAAAGCTCTTTCTAGATTGCCTGTTTTAAAGTAATTGAATCCTTGAATAAAATAGGTTTGCCAAGCAAATCGTGTTTTTTTCATATATTTTAAGTGTGGTAAAATTTTAACTACCATTTCTTCACTTAGTATATAATTGCCTTGATATTGATATATATGTGATAGAGCTATTAAAGCATCTACAAGATCTATTCTATCTTTTACTGGATCGGAAAGAAATATTATTTTTTTATAAATTGGGAATGCATTTTTATAATCAGAATTATCAAAGTAATTGTCACCTATTATTGTGAGTCTTCTGACTTCTGCAGTATCATCAATCTTTTTTACAATAACTTTTTTTCCCTTTTCACAAGAAGTTGGAATAGAAAGTAAAAAAAATGTAGAAAGTAAAATTTTAAGAAAAGAAGAGATTTTCATTTGAAGATTTTGGAGTTAAGAATTCGATTTAGATTGGCAGTTTGATAAATACCTTAAAGCCTTTTCCTAAACCAGAATCAATGTCTATCACACCTTTTATAGCAAGAATTCTATTTTCAATATTATGCAGGCCATTTTTCAGGATCATTTTATTTACATCAATTCCTTTTCCATTATCGGTATAATTGATAATGATATTTCTTTTGGATTCTTTAAAAACAATAGCTACTAGACTGGCATCGCTATGTTTCTTCATGTTTACCAGAAGTTCTTGTATCGCCCTGTAAATAGCAGTTTTTTTTACTTTATCAACTTCATCCCAAGAAATTGTATCTAGTCCATTTATTAAAAGATTTATGTTGGGAGTATTAAATCTGGAAATCATTTCTTTTAAAGAAGAAATATAATTTTCATCAGTTAATATGATAGCATTTTCTTTTGAGATATCTCTTGTGCGGGCATAAATGGTATCCAGATTATGCAGCAATTGTTCCCTATTTTCAGCTAAAGATAAGTTTCTGTTCTCAGCAAATGCCATAGTATGATAAATGTCATTTGCTAACTCGTCATGTAATTTCTTCGAAATTCTGGTTTCACAATTGTAAGCAGCTTCTATTTTTTCTCGATTCGCTTTAGACGTTAGATAATAATACAGAATAAGAATAAGGCATAAACTCAGAATAATGATAATATAAGATATAATATTTCTGCTTTTTTGACGCTCCAGTTTTAGTTCGTTTTCAACTTTATGAGTTTTTAATTTTAAGTTCTCTTCTTTTTCTCTTTTAGAATCATATTTAATTCTTGCAAACTGATTTTTGGCTTTTTGTCTTACTTCAAAAATACTGTCTACTAAATCAATGTATAGTATAGAATATTTTTTAAGCTCCTGATCTGAACTGTTCTTAATTAATAATTTTAAAGAACTTAGCTTATTGTCAATGTTGTCAATGTTGTCAATTTCGCTGAATTTCTTGTAAGCTTCTAAGGCATGTTTTTTTGCTAAAGTAGGAGCCTTGTTTTCATCATAATAGGAAGCAATATGCAAATTGCTAATTCCAATCCCTGATTTATTTTTAATTTCTTTTCTAATTTGTAAAGCCTGGTTTAGATATTGAATTCCTCTTGGGTCACTCATTCTGTTATAGCACAGACCAATGTTGTCTATATTTTTTGCATTGTATTCTGGTTTCTGCTTTAGTTCTTTTTTAGTAGAAAGACGTAAAAAGATTTGTAATGCCTCATCATATTTTTGCTGTTCTAGCAAAACAGATCCAATATTACTTTTTGTTAATGACTTTCTAGCTTCATCTACTTTGAGGCCTAATGCTTTGTTATAATAAAGTAAAGCATCATTGAGATTATAAGTGCGAAGATAGTTTGTGCCTAAAGTTACGTAGGTATTCCAAACATTTGTTTGATCTTTTATTGACTTTAAGTAAGGAATTGCATCGGTTATGGTAGTTTCGCTCCCAATATGGTCTCCATGGTTAAGTTGGATATCTGCCATATGGTTAAGAATTTTTACATAATTATCAGGGTCTTTTTTGGAATCACAAAGTAATTTTGCCTTGTTATAGTAAAAAAAGGAGCTATCGGTATCATTATAGTTATTATAAAAAACCGAAGCTTTGTCTATGTTTTTTTTAATTTCTAACTTGTTATTTAGGTCTTTTAAATTATCGTTATTGTCTTTCTGACAAGAAAAAAGAACTAATAAAAGAGCAGTAATTGGTGTAACTAATTGTATTCTTTTCGGTATCATGCGCCAAAAATAAAAAATCTCTGTTTCTGTAAAAGCGTATAAATACCTGTTTTTGTAAAAAGATGAATTCGCTATTTTTTGACTGTTCATTTACAATTATATACAAGCAAACCCTCAGAGTGAGGGTTGTTAAAGTTTGAAAATGATGTAAATATTATCTTTATAAAATTATGATGCACGCATTCCAGTTGTAATGGCTAATCTATTCCAAGAGTTAATTGTAATGATGGCTAAAAGTATTTCTGCAAGATATTTTTCGTCAAATAGTTTAGCAGCATTTTCGTAAACTTCATCTGAAACATGATTGCCAATTAATGTTACTTGTTCTGTTAATTCTAAGATTACTTTTTCTTCTTCAGTATAAAAATCGGCTTCGCGCCAAGCGCTAATTAAATAAATTCTTTGTTCAGAAATACCATGCTTTCTAGCGTCTGCAGTATGCATGTTAATACAAAATGCACAGCCATTAATTTGCGAAGCACGGATTTTAATTAATTCTTTGTGTACAGGTGTTAATGAAGTTGATGAAATATATTTTTCTAAATTCATCAATGCTTGATAAGCCTCTGGAGCTACATTCGGAATAACAATTCTTGGTTTCATTTTTATGTGTTTTAAAAGTTCATTACAAAGGTCAGTAATGTATACTCTTAAAAACTTGAACTACTTCAAGAAATTCAAATCACACTTTTCCAGCTCTTATTTTACTCATAAATTCGGCCGAAAAATCTAAGTAGGAGGCAAGCATGTATTGAGGAACACGTTGAACGAAGTCTGGTTGCAGATTTTTAAAATGATTATAACGTTCTTCGGCAGACATGGTAAACAAGAATTTAATACGCATTTGTGCAGCCCCAAAAGTTTTTTGTGCTACAATTCTAAAGTATTTTTCGAGTTTAGGGATTTGAATTAATAAAGAATCTAAAACAGATTTTTCAATAGCAATTACATCAGTAGTTTCAACAGCTTGTATATAAAAATGAGACGGAACATGGTTATGATAACTTAAATAGTCGGTAATCCACCAATTTTCTATTCCAAATTGAAGAGTCTGTTCAGTACCTTTAGAGTTAATTATGTATTGACGCATACAGCCTTTTACAACAAAATACATTGTATTGCATATTTGTCCTTCTTGGAGAACATGTTCTTTTTTCTTAATCTGTGAGAGACTAAGACAACTCTCGAGTATATCGATCTCATGAGATTCAAGTTGTACAAACTTTTGAATATGATGGATAAGTGCGTCTTGCATTTTGTAGAAATTACTTTAAGTAAATTTAATTTATTATTTAGTCATATAATAATATGTGGTCAAAAAACAAAAAACCATTCGCGTTAACGAATGGTTTTTATATAATAAGTAAGTAATCTTAAATTGAGTTTATAAAACGTTTTATTTTACTTTATTAAGAATAGCTTTGAAAGCTTCTGGGTGGTTCATAGCTAAATCTGCAAGAACTTTTCTGTTCAATTCGATTCCGTTAGCTTTAACTTTCCCCATGAATTGAGAATAAGACATTCCTTCTAATCTAGCTCCAGCGTTAATACGTTGAATCCATAATGAACGGAAATTTCTTTTATTCTGTTTTCTGTCACGGTAAGCGTAGCTCATCGCTTTCTCTACCGCGTTCTTAGCAACTGTCCAAACGTTTTTACGTCTACCAAAGAAACCTTTGGCTTGCTTCATTATTTTTTTTCTTCTTGCTCTTTTAGCAACTGAATTTACCGATCTTGGCATAATTTTAATGTTTTTTTGTAGCAGGCGTCCTGAATTGAATCAAAGGAACTTAAAGCCATACTCCAAGGTTATATAAATAATTTTTTAACCTAAAGAAATCTTAGTCAAATGTCAAATGTCAAATGTCAAAAGAAAATTACTTTTGACTTTAAGACTTTCTAACTTTAGACTTTATTAGATAATTCTTAATTGTTGTTTAATGCTTCTCATATCTGTTTGGTGAACTAGCGCTGAGTGAGTCAAAGCTAATTTACGTTTTTTAGATTTTTTAGTCAAGATGTGACTTTTAAAAGCATGCTTTCTTTTAATCTTTCCAGAGCCAGTAACTTTAAAACGTTTCTTAGCGCTAGATTTTGTTTTCATTTTAGGCATTTTTCCTAGTGTTTTAATTTATTCTTACTTACTTATATCTTTAGTAAAAAGTAAAAAGTAAAAAGTTAAA
>Ga0099824_1003220_pt1 | contig 23858 bp, 9 predicted proteins | sample SiratrowhiteBW_FD_76837 | JGI IMG/M metagenome (GOLD analysis project Ga0099824, IMG submission 76837) | Root nodule microbial communities of legume samples collected from California, USA - Siratro white BW | ecosystem: Host-associated > Plants > Roots > Nodule | place: USA: California...
CATGTTTGTAGTAATTGTTAATCAAACTAAATCTCTCATCAAAACTGAACTCGCTTACTGAGCAGTGACGCTGAAATTCTAAAATAGAACTGTTCCCTGAGGAATCGACATCTTTACTAAAACCTACTCTACTACTTGTGACTCGGTACACTTGCCGAATAAAAGTCTTAACATTTATGTAGTTATATATTTACTATAGTGTTTCTGTTGTTGATGCATGCATTAAATATAATATTTTCAAAGACAAACCAAATGCAAAATCACATAAGCTTACATAATTGCTTATCAAGGTACTTGACTGCATTAAAGTACACCATTTTTTTTCACTTATATATTTGATTAATTGTGTTATTATAAACAAATGAGAGATTATGGATGCGACCATTATACAACACAATAAATAAAACAATTGTGAAAAATCAAAAATATTGAGATTGGATAATGCACTATCTTAAATGAGTTCATTAGTAAAATAAATATGTTTGATTTAAAGACGGGTCTTAAGTTTTTATTAACACAAAGTCCTTTCAATCTAAAACGCTCAACCATATTATAAACATATGGATAACTTACTTTATTAATTTGTATAACACTTTAAGTTAGACTACATAAATTAGTTTTTACACTTCATTATTATATATTACTTTACATTTTATTGTAATTTTTTTTATTTATTATAGATTTTATTTTATAAAAAAAATTGAATAAAATTATATTTTTTATAAACTTATATTTTAATTGACTTTTATTTATTTTAATTTTTTTATATATATATATATATATATATATATATATATATATATATATATATATATATATATATATATATATATTGTAGGACCAAGAAATGTAATATTTTTTTAATTATAATAAAATGGTTACACAGTTTTCTGATATACTCATTTTTCCTCAGCAACACAATAAATGTGTAAATTATTTTAAAATAATAATGAAGATTAAAGATATAATAAAAATAATAATAAATATATTATTAAAATTCCAATAAATAAATAAATAACATTTGTATATAATTAAGACAGATAAAGAAAAACCATAATATATACAATCAACAAAGCCGCTAGCTGGTTCATCTAAATCTCGGTATGATATATTTGCTAAAAAAATATACTTTATTCAGTTGTAAAATAACAAGTTTTAACTTTTTTTTATAGGAAAAGAAAGATACTTTGGCAACCAAACTAAGCACGAAACTTGACATGAACGAGCTGTGCCCACAAATTACAGAGGAGTACTCTTCGACCACATTGTTTCATGCAAAGACAGCCGAATAATGTTTGTGGAAATTAACTTCAAATTTACAAAACCAGTCTAACGAATTTCGTTAGAATAAATTTTAATGATATATTAAATAAATTTTAAATCTAATTCAACTTCACAATATTTAAAATGTACGTGTATAATTAGACTTGCTGTGATGATGCACCAAAGTCATCTTCGCTATAAATATATATAAATGTAGGAGGGCTCTTACAAGAAAATTATAGCAAAGCCCCTCATTTCAATGTTAGATTTTTTTTTTATTATTATTATTAACGACTTTATTGGTTTTTATTATATGAAAAGGAGAAATATGAATACATTTAACCATATATACAAGAAACAAACTACTCCATTAACTCACTAGGGTACTTGCTGTCTGTGTCAATGGTCTACGTTATAGAAAATATCTCTACGAAATTGATAGTTAGTAGCTAGTTAGAATACAGACATAAATAATTTGGAAAGTTAGATGCATTATAAAATTAATTAACTATTACGTCCACGTCTTCATTTGCGTGTATTCATGTGCTTGTTACCTAATGAAACACATCCTGCAAAAATGCATCAAGATGACAACCTTTTAGTTTTAACATATTGGTATTGGGTTTGGAATTTACATGATATTTCATCAATCAAAAGTTAAGTCGTTAATATAAATATTTTCATTACCAATAAGATACTTAATACCAACAAACAGTTTCATTGATACAGAAAATTAATATATTATATTTGGTACATCATAGCATCACACGCTACAAATTTACAATATTTCCATTACTTTTTATAAACACTTATTCAATTGTTATCTAATAACACTTATTTTAGTAATATATAACTATAATTAAAAAAACTATTTTTGAACATATTTTTTCTTGCTGATAAACAGACTATAATTAAAAAAAGAAAAGGAAAAGTTACTGTTCATACAAATGAATTTAGAATAGATAAAAATAGTATCATTACATTGTTCTTACCAGTATTTGGACAACATTGATATTCTCTAAAAATGGTGATGGCCATATATATATATATATAGATAATTAGAAGAGGGTTATGAATAGTAGGATTGTTGTATCAACATTGTACAAATTCAGTTGGTTTACATATTATACCAATAGGACGGTGAAAGGTGAAAGATATTCAAAGTTTTTCATGTTATTTTAGAATTTCATTTATTATTACTATTAATATTATTAATAAAGTACTCTAAATCAATTTAGGTCCATAACAAAGTAAGTTATTACAGGCTTAATATGAACACAGTATGAAATTGTTTATAAATATCAAAATTCCAAGTGAAAAAATATGTTTTTCTTATATTTTTTTAAAATTGAATACTGATTTGAGTGTCGGATAATCTTTTATAGGTATTTTTTCTCTCCTTCAAGAAGGTCGAGAACGAGATTTTCATAAAAGATTGAAGACTGAGACTAAAATTTCTAAAACCGAGATCATAATAGAAAGTTGAAAATAAAAAACCGATATCTCAATAAAAAGTTGAAGGTTGAGAACCGAAGTTCTCATAGAATATTGAAGACAGAGAATCGAGATTCAAAGATATTCTTCATCAAATTATCAACTTAATATTTTCGTGAACAACTACTGTTAACACTTTTGAATTGAATTAAAAAATGATGTGGTGCATGAAATATTGTATACGAAAAATTGTTATAAATTTTGAAACCATATTATATGATTCTAAACAATTTTCACCTAACATAGTCAATTTTTAATTTTTTTAAGAAATAATAAAATCAGAGATATCTTACATCAAAGTGTTTTTATTGAATTAAGCAAAGTAAAAGAATCCAAAGTATACCTTTTTTTTTAGTGAAGCACACGTATAATGTATTAGAAAAAAAAAGGAATTATTAATAATTTATAATAAGAAATAATTCTGAATAAATCAGCGTGAAAGAACATCAACGATGTATAATTATTTAAATATATGCTATTTATTTAAAATTTGTTAGTATTATAGTGTAATTTCAAAAATTATAGATAACAATTCAATCAATTGTTAAAATTGATGAAAACAAATATTTTTTTTTTTGTATTTTTATGTGAGAAAATCATATTTATAAGTACATAAATGTTTTATAAATCAACCGTGTTTGTAAAAGAATGTCATATTTTAGGTTTTAGTATATTTTTAATTTATGTGAAATCAACTAATTTTAATTTTGATTCTTATATTTTTTCTTAATTGTAAAATTTGATTTTTTTTTTACTTTTTCTTAAAAATGTATGAATTTTGGTTTAATTTCTTTAATTTTTTATTTTTATCTCTCTAATTTTTTAAATCACTTTTTTTAGTTTCTTATATTCATTTTAAAATATATAGATAGCATTTACAAATCTTAAAACTCTTTTAACCTTTTGTTCAACATATAAATAATGAATACCATATAATACTACAATTAAAAGAGATAACTTTTAATTTAGAAAAAGTAAAGATAAAACAAAAGTTACAAAATAAAATAAAAATTTAATCATTTTACATCAGCCGATTGCAACAATTTGTTTATCATATAATTATTATTTTAACCAAAAGCATAAACCCCAGTATTGAATTCATTGAGCAAAAAGGACCTGGAAAGTTTTCTGGCTGCAATAGTACAAGAAGAAACACAAGGAAAAAATGTAACTTCACATGATTTGTCGATTTGACTGAACACCGTGTGATTCATATTTCATTCTAAAAAGTACATAATACTTTTTCTTTACTTTTTAGGCCATGTGACGCACCATAATAATTTTTAAATTAAATTAAACTAAATAAACAATTAATTTAGTTGACGTTAGATAACTTTACTCGATAAGTACTTTTAAAAAGAAAAATAAAATATTTTTATGACTGTAAATAAGAGTATCTTTTATAGAAATAATATAAAATATATATTATAACCTAAATTTTACCTAAGTAAAATTTAGATGGTGAAAAAAATTATTTAGGCTTTGTTTGATTGGGAGAGTGGATTTGAGAGGATGAATTTGAAGAGATTTGAATGAATTGTATGTGAATATTGTTGGTATATTGAGAATTTGTTAAATGCAGTAAGCAATGTGTATCCTGCCCGAAGCTAACCGCCAATAAAAAATATTTTCTTTCCTCAGTTTCATCTTAAATATTGAATCAAATAATAAAAAAGATATATATTTTTTTGATTTTTTTCAATTAAACATTAAGTAAACATGTTTTTATCGATGAAAAATAAAATAAAAATAATAAATAGAAACAACATGACATGTATAATATAATTTTATTATTTTTTTATAAAGTAAATAACTTTTATTTATTTAATTATTTTACATGTCAATAATATAATGTCAATAATATAATTATGAATGGATAAATTGTATTGAGTATGAATATATTGAAGTAAAATTAATTATATTATAACTGTCTTGTGTTGGAAAAAAGAAAATTATTATAAATGAAAAAATATATAATTATTGAAATGAATTATTTAAAGAATTATGATTCAATTAAAGAGGTGTAAACCGTTTAATTTTCATATATAATATATATTATTACAACAAATATACATTAATGTTTGTTTCTTGTTTACAAAATATTTCATAATTTCAACTTCATTTATAAAGCTATTTTATAATTTTAAAGTTATAAATTTTTCCTCTTTTATTTTCTCAAATTTAGTCAACCACTAAATTTTCTCTAATTAATTCAATCAAACAGGTTCTATTATCATCTATTTAAATGCTGTGAGAAAAGGTATATCAAGTACACTAACTTTAATAAAATATTAATCCAAGGTTGATACGCATAACATTAACAAATAACATGACGGTACATTAAAAGCAGTGCTTCATCTAAACAAAACTATTCTAAAATGCTTTTTATTGTTAACTCAATAAAGATTTAATAAAATATATTAACTTTAAACTGTTGCATAAAAAATAAAACTAATTTAAAAATAAAATTAAAAATATATTTAATATATTTTTTAATTATGATATGACACCATACTCATTAATTAATTATATTTATCTAAAATAACACTGTAAGAACAATTAACATTTTAATAATACATTTTACCATAATTATATATGATATTTATAAATAGAAAGTTGACTTTGTAATTTATTCCAAAATTTTAGTTGCAGAAACTTTCCTTATTCAATGTTCTTTTTAACTTTAAATAAGGTTTTGAGTGTAAAATTAAGTCTATTTAGTTAGGTGTTGATAGTTTTGATTAATCATGAGTAACACTAATCCTATTTAAGTGTTTTTGTTATTTCTTTCTTCTTTTTTAAATGGATTCTTAAGTGCAAATGTTACTCTTATAGGATCAAGTTTTGAATACTTACTTAAACTGTTGTGAGTGATTTTCAAGGATTGTATGGATTATATGAACATTAGTTTCATTGATATTGAATCCCCTTAAAATATGGATTAGTGGTAAATTTATATTTTTCTTTGAAGCATAAAATTTATGCAAAATATTCTTAGTAAACCGAGTCAGAAAAAAAAGTGAGGTCAATTCATTCCCCAAAACACAAAATATCACGAGAGCTTAAGAAGTTGCAGATGAAAAGAAGATATCACTGTTTTCAAGGACCGTGTCTGTATTCAGCAAAAGGAAAAAGCTTGTAAACTTTAGATTCTGTTAGGCCCACAGTGTGATGGTTTTATTTAGTTTAGACTTTATGTAGAATCAAATATAAATGAATTAATTAATTTGCACGTCGATTACAAAACTCCATTAATACAGCATTATTTAATTATGTTAATTATTTTTAAAATAATTTTCTAAAGCATTATTTGTTGAAATCTGGTATAAAAATGTATTAAGAATAGAATTTCAACTAATAATTTTTTTTTGTATATGATATTATTAAATAATATGAAAGTAATCAAAAGGCTATTTTGAAAGAAAAAGAAAACTACTTCATAAAGTTTTTTAGGAGAAAAAAAATAAAATTTCCAACAAAATTTTTTAAAAAATATACGATTTTTTTATAAACTAGTTTGTTTATAAATTAATTTTCTTTTTTTTTTCTTTTTTTATGGTAAAAATATTAATAGAAAAAACTATCTAACTATATTTTAGTTTAGAACATTCAAAATATATCTCTTTCATATTCTTTATTTTTTCTAATCCCTCCTTCATAGTATCAATTCTAGGTGTAAGCTTTTAAAATTACAATCAGGGTCAGTTTATCATAAAATTAGGGAAAGAAATTTAATTTTTTCACTTTACAAAAATAATTTAAATTGATAAATTTATGTTAAATTTGATATAAATATAATTTTTTGTACTAATAATAAAGAAATTAAATGCATAAAATAAATTAACAATAAATATATATATATATATATATATATATATTCTGATTTACAAGAATTCGTGATCTTAAAATAAAGCCTTAACATTTAATAACATTTACATTTTAATATATATAAAACCGACTAGACCTAACCCACCCCTACTCCTTATATACAAATCTATTTTACAACTGACAATTTTAATACTTTCTATCTCCCAAGCTCATTAAATATGGAACAAATTCAAATTTTAGATAAGAGAAAACGGGTTTGAAACATTAAAATTCAATCTCATCCCTCAGAAAAAAACTTGTTAGGTTTGAAAACAATCCATGAATAACTTTGCCGTTTTGAAAAAAGAACACAACTTACTTATATTAAATCACATATTAAGTTGCTAATTGCATTTAATTTTAAATAATATATACAAAATTATGTTTTACTACTTTTTGTTCATAAACTTTTCAATTTTTTTGCTTTTAATTAATCTAGATCTCGACAGATTTTATTCCATTCCCTTTTTCTCTTTAACAACAACGACGTAAAAAAGCAAGAACTTTTGCTCTTTAGGTCTAGGGTTTAGAACATTCAAAATCCAACATTAAGTAAGGACACACGAATAGTTAAGAATGATTACGTAGGTGTTTCAACGGTCAACGAAATGCTATACTATAAAAGCTGCTTATCGAATTCGCGTTACAAAACGTTTTAATCGTTTAACTAATACCACTGTGATAAGTGAAATTCGAAAAGTGCTTATTCTTACAAAGACGTGTACGTTGTGGGCTAGTATAAAGCATAGCTTTTCTTTCGTTTGGCGTTCTAGTTTCTTCCACCCTTTGTTTGAAGATGTATTTAAAAGGTATATTTTCGAATTTTTTTTATCTAAAATTCTCGATTGAAATTGTGCTTGATATAAGAAACAAAAAAAAAATGTGCGTCAATTATTTAGAGTCTTCGTGGGTGGGTATAAATATAGTGGGTTGTTGTTTGAATAAAAAGAAGTGCTCTCTAACTAGGTATACCTTTTCCTTTAAGTTGACAAAATTGGACTAAAAATTAACCTCGTGGGACAGTGAGCTCCTTTGGGTAATATATATATACAATGCACACACTTTGTGATACATCCAAACACTTGAATCAAACATCTTTGTCCCAAGTTGGTGGTATTGGAAGTTTGAAACTTGATTATCTTCCTTTATAGTAAGTTGATTTTGTTTTAGGAATGTGGAAGTTGAAGATTGCAGAAGGAGGAGAAGGGTTAATTTCAGTGAACAATTTCGTTGGGCGACAACATTGGGAGTTTGATCCCAATGCCGGAACACCAGAAGAACGTGCGGAAATTGAAAGGGTGCGAGAGGAATACAGAAAAAACAGGTTTTGCAATAAGCAAAGTGGTGATCTTCTACTGAGAATGCAGGTATCGTTATTATTCTTAAATTTTGCATGCATGTGCTCACTGTGCTTTGTGACAAACAAATAAACAACTTTGTTTGACTTTGAAATGTGTCAGCTGAGGAAGGAGCAGAGTTGTGGGGTCATTCCGGCAAGAGTGAAGCTGAGAGACAGAGAGAATGTTACAGAAGAAGCAGCGTTTAGTACACTAAGAAGGGGTATCAGTTTTTATTCCTCTCTTCAGGCCCATGATGGGCACTGGCCTGCAGAATCTGCTGGTCCTTTGTTCTTCATTCAACCACTGGTCAGCACTTCTTCATATAATGACAACTGTTTTTTATTTTTTAGTTTGTTTACTCATGTTGTATTGCCATTTCATTTGTATAAATTATAATAAAATAATTTAATTAATTTGAATATTTTCCATTGAGTTTTATTAAAAAATTTATTGTATTGATTATTTAAAATACTTTTTTTTAATGTAACCATTGTTTGAGTATTTTTGTCATTAAGTTTGTAATCAATTTGTTTAATCACTACGTACTAACTGACCAAATTCATAAGGAATTTAAAATTTGGCTAAGCATAAAATAAATTCTTATTTTTAAAAGTGATAGTATGATCTTTCTTAATACCCGGTAGGTTTAATGTTTGAAATTTTGAAGTTTTTTTGTTTCAAAATTCTATATTCTCTTTAAATAGTATTAGATTTTATATTTTAATTTAAAATTTATCTTTTAAATAACTAATTTTTAATTTATATTGATAAAGTAAATAGACTGATTAATTTCGTGATACATTTGTATTTAAAATGACTATCATTCTTAAACTTTTTTACTTTTAAATCATAAAACGGGTTTCATGGAAGTAATATTATGGATACCTTTGTTGCGATATTTTTTAATATATAGTTTTAAACTTCTCTATAAATTATTCTATTTGTAAATTTAAACGCTTTTTCTTGTAGCTTGTTAATTTTCTGAAGCTGTTTCATATGTGCTTTATATACTTATTACTACATATATTTGCAGGTTATGGCACTCTATATTACAGGTTCCCTGAATGCTGTTTTAGGACCAGAACACCAGAAGGAAATTATTCGTTATTTGTATAATCACCAGGTATATTTATCACCTTTCACAAGTTGTTCATACAAGAATGAAAATAACACTAACACAGGCTCCAACAATTGAAACTAAACCAATTAAAAGTAAGATTTACGCATGCAATTTGGTTCCAACTGAATTAACTATGGCTCTTGTCACATGGGACAGAACAAAGATGGAGGTTGGGGACTCCACATAGAGGGTCATAGCACAATGTTTGGATCAGCGTTGAGCTACATTGCCTTGAGAATTCTTGGAGAAGGACGTGAAGATGGTGAAGATAGGGCCATGGCTAGAGCCAGAAAATGGATCCGTGACCATGGTGGTTTAGAAGCTATTCCATCGTGGGGAAAGTTCTGGGTCACGGTAACAAATATATCATTTCACATTTCTCTTTAGTTGTATCAGAAGTTATTAGATGATACTAGACTATATGGTTCACACTAATCATGATATAATAAAGTATTATTTTTTTTTGGATATTAAAAAACTTGAATATATGTTGAATTATGCAGGTCCTTGGAGTTTATGAGTGGTCAGGGTGCAACCCTCTTCCACCAGAACTATGGCTTTTGCCCAAATACACCCCAATTCATCCAGGTTTACTACCTTGTCTCATAATCATATAATTAAATCAAGGGAGGGAAAGGGTAATGAAAGATGCTTCTTTTTCTATCTACAATTATTTGCCTATTGAAGTTCTTTGCATATATTATACAGGGAATATGTTATGCTACTGTCGCTTAGTTTACATGCCCATGTCATATTTGTATGGAAAGAAGTTTGTGGGTCCTATTACCAAGTTAATCATGTCACTAAGAGAAGAAATGTACAACCAGCCTTATGATCAAATCGATTGGAATAAATGCCGTAGCAGGGTTGCCAAGGTTTTGTTTCCATACCAAAATATCTCCTTTGATAAGATAAAACTTAGATGCAATTTTTTAGATACTTTTAGTGATGTTCCTATGCATTATCAAGGTACGAGAGAAGGAAACTGTTTGATGTTGGTATGAATTTTCAGGAGGATCTCTACTACCCGCATCCGCTGATTCAAGATATGTTATGGGCTTCTCTTCATCACGTGGCAGAGCCTCTTCTGAACTGCTGGCCCTTTTCCATGCTGAGAGAGAAGGCTCTAGAAGTTGCAATTGATCACATACGTTATGAGGATGAAAATAGTAGATACCTTTGCATCGGTTGTGTAGAGAAGGTAAAGTTAATAACAAGCTTGCTTAACTCATTGAATAACACCATTGGTAATTAGATCATTGAAGTTGGTTGCTGAATGGAATTTTCTACATGTCAGGTGCTATGTTTGATTGCACGTTGGGTCGAAGATCCCAACTCAGAGGCATACAAACTTCACTTAGCCAGAATCCCCGACTACTTTTGGCTTGCAGAAGATGGCTTGAAAATTCAGGTTAATATTGTTAGGTATCTAGTGGTGTGTTTAGTATAACATTCACTAGAAATGAAAAAAAGAGCAATATAAAAGAAAAATATTTACAAATCTAATATAAAGTTAAGGTTTTGAGTTTAAAGTGAAGTAATTGTTTACGTATAAATTAAGTTTATTTTTTCTTTTCTTTTTTCTGCTAAAATTGTTTATGCAATAACTTATCCAAAGTGAATAATCAAACTCTAAAAAGTGTAAAATTTACAATGCACTCATGTTGATACACTGAAAAAATTGCAGACTTTTGGGTCTCAACTGTGGGATGCGGCATTAGCCATACAAGCAATCCTTTCATGTGATTTGAGTCAAGAGTATGGACCAACACTTCGGAAAGCACATCAGTTCGTGAAGGCTTCCCAGGTTACATATACTTAATATGCATATTGCATAAAAGTGAAGAATCCTAAGAATCAGAACCATAATGAGAAATTTCATGCCATTTCTTTTTTCTTGACTGAAGGTACGTGAAAATCCATCAGGTGACTTCGAAGCAATGCATCGACACATATCCAAAGGAGCATGGACATTCTCCATGCAGGATCAGGGTTGGCAAGTCTCTGATTGCACAGCAGAAGGATTAAAGGTTCATACAAATTCAATCAATTAATTTAATGCATGTTAAGTCCAACTAATTAAAAACATATAAAAGTTATTTGAATTAATCCATGCTTAATATTACTCCCTCCTTTTCTCAACTCAAGCGTGAAATCTATATATAAGGATAATCTGATAGCGGCTCGATAACGGATGATCCGATAGACCCATCAACCTGCCAGGATAGGCTCTAATAGGATATATAATAGCATAATAAAAAATAAACTTTAAGCTTAACTCAACTTTACAAAATCAACTTTTAAGTAAGACTTACACCTACTTATAAACTATCGAAAACCTCATCTTTAATTGATACGGAATCTCTAACACTTAACATGCACTTCATTTATCCACTTTGAGTGGAATTTGACATATTGCAAACAAATTCTACACAGGCTGCACTTCTATTGTCACAAATGCCTGTTGACCTAATAGGCGAGAAAATGGAAGATGATAGATTCTACGATGCTGTGAATGTGATCCTATCTCTTCAGGTGTGGTTTTCTCTAATTAAAATGCACCATGCAATTTTTAACTGTAGTTTTGATTGTGCAACTAACTACATTTAACACTACAGAGCAGCAATGGAGGATTCCCTGCTTGGGAGCCTCAAAGAGCCTACCGTTGGTTAGAGGTAAGAAAATATGAGTTTTCCTAATTCATGAAACGAAATATATTTCACCACATTGTTATAACTAAGAGATATACTCGTGCATACTGCTGCAGAAATTCAATCCAACGGAAATCTTTGAAGACACTCTCATTGAGATGGAGTAAGATTACACTTATTCTGCCAAATAAAGTATTGTTGTTCGTGCAGTATTTTCTCCAATTCTCTCTGCTTACAGTGTGAAATGTTGTGAAATAGGTACGTTGAGTGCACTTCATCGGCAATGCAGGGCCTTGCTCTGTTTAGAAAGTTATACCCAAAACACAGAAGAAAGGAAATCGATTATTGCATTTCAAAAGCAATCCATTACATTGAAAAAACACAAAATCCTGATGGATCATGGTATTTTCTTTTTCTTTCTCATATGAGTAGTTTCAACTGTTATTTCCAAGAAATAAAAGTTTGTGTTTTAAAAGATTTTCAAAAGGTTGACAAAAACTGATTGCTCTCCATGATTTTCTTTTGGTGTAATTACTTCTCCATAATAACATGCAATTAGCATTAAATTTAGAACTTATTTAATTATTTTCACTTCCGGAGCTTGCTGTTTTGACATTCAATCTGATGCATATTCTTTTTACTATTTATAACATACATTTGGATTCGGGATAATGACTCTTGTTTCACCTAAAATTCGCGTCAAAATCACACAAAGAAGTTATTGATACTATAGTGTGTTAGATTCACATTCTTAATGTGGTTTACCATAGCCAAATCTTACACTTTTCAGGTTTGGTTGTTGGGGAATTTGCTACACCTATGGCACCTGGTTTTCTGTAAAGGGGTTAACAGACTGTGGAAAAAACTACCATAACAGTCATGCCTTACGTAAAGCTTGCGATTTTTTGCTGTCAAAGCAGCTTCCTAATGGAGGATGGGGTGAGAGTTATTTGTCAAGCCAAAACAAGGTATACAGATTACATTTGCTTTGAACAGCACACTAAACTCTGAAGAAAGAAGATAGTAGTAACAAATTTCTGTTTGCACAGAAATATACTAAGATGTTTTCTTTTCCAAACAGGTATATACAAATCTAGAAGGCAACAGGGCAAACCTAGTTCAAACATCATGGGCTTTGATGTCCCTTATTGATGCAGGGCAGGTTAGTAAACAAATCTCTAGGTATTTTAGTGCTATCTTGTCATTCACTTTTCACAATCAGATTAAAATAGTTATCATAAAAAACAATAAACTTATAATAAATAACAATTTATAATTGGTTGACAAATTAGAATGAAAGAACAAAATTTGCATGCTATTGTGTTAAATTAAAAGTGATTATTTTGGTGGCAAAAAGGTTGAGATAGATCCAACTCCAGTAGAACGTGGAATAAGGCTATTAATCAATTCACAAATGGAAGATGGAGACTTCCCCCAACAGGTAAAAATACTCTCATCTCATGTGAAGTCAAATGAAACATTTACGTTTTTTTTTTTATCTCATCAATGTGCGTTTTACTTATCCATCTACAGGAGATCACTGGAGTATTTATGAGGAATTGTATTCTAAACTACTCTTCCTATAGAAACATTTTTCCCATATGGGTTCTGGGAGAGTATCGTCGTCGAGGTTTTACTCAAAGAAATCAAATGCTTAGCTCCTCCACCTAATTCCAACCATGCACACCGTGTATAACACACTAGTATGTTATGTATATGTGAGTGTAATAAGTAAATAATAAAACTTATCACGGATTATCTTGATTAGCATAGGCTTAATACTATTTATCAGAAGAGTTTGTAGTACACAATAAAGTGGCAGGTTAGACAACTAACCTACATAGTTCCACATTATAATGACAGTGTAATTTATAACATATAGCATGTCATATATTTTTTCTGTTCTTTATCAAATATATTTTGTTCTGAGGATTTATCCTAAATACACCATATAACCGTGTCCATATGAAAGGTGTGAATCTAGTAAAAACTGACTCCGGACATGCACGAGAATTCAAAATACTCGTGCTTTTGCACGTAATATAATACGATAGACAAGGAATAATTGCCTTTTAGAGGTTAAGATTACCTTTGAAGTCGAATGTATATCAACATGTTGAAAAACAATGGGGTACATGTTCTTGTTGGTGTTATATTTATACTAAAAAATATAGTTATCATCGTAAAATAAAATGTATACAGCTTTAGGTAGCTTTCAATTTTCGAACTAAACATGAAGAAAGAAATTATTACTTTATTTATTAATTTAAATAGTAAATGAAAAAATATATGTATTTCTGTTTTGCTTGCTCTCAACTTCCATCTACACAACATAAAGAATGAAATATGGTAATGGCCTTGGTCTTTCAGAATTAGACAATTATTAGTCAAATGAAATATTGGTATTTTTTTCCTGCATCTTCATATATTTCGTTTAAATATGAAAATTTTAATTTTATCTTTCTGATTTAATGCTTTTTATAGATTTTGAAAAAAATTCTGGTATTTTTCAGATTATACTGGATTATATAATTTAAATTTAAATTGTTGTGAAAGGCATTTTTAATTTCCCTTTAAGAAGCCATGTGACCCTCTGGAATTTCTGTATAACGTGTTAGTTTTCAAGGAGCTAGCGTCGTGTCGGTTCATCCTTCTTTCAAAAATTAATTCATCAATCTTCTTTTGGTTTGTCAATTCGTTACAGTTAACCAATAACATGTATATCTTCAAACAAAATCAACCAAATTGGCTGTTATCTTTTTTTTCTTATGTAAGAGTAAAATGAACGTAAGTAATGCAGATGTTATATTACAAATATTATATTTTATCATGTTTATGTTGGCCGTTTTAAAAAAAAAAGTTATGATGTTTATGAAGGGACCGTCTTAAATATATAGTTAAATTATGGAGATTAATAATTAAAATTTATATATATATTATTTATATTTTGTATTAAATATTTTTTTATCATGTATCGATTTCTATATTAATATATAAGGTAAATGAAAAATGAGGTTAAACCTTTCTTTACACCAATTTTAACATATTTAGGTATGTTTTATAATTTTTTTAGTGTAAGCTACTCGTTCCTTGAATACTTTTATTTTTCACTCTTGATTTTTTTTTCACATATAATTTATTCTCCAATAAAATGTTGGCCCCTTTTATTCTTTTATATTTATAGCATTTAATTTATTTTCAGTCAGCTCACTTTTTTATTATCTTATGTTCCTGTTATTAAATTTATTTCTAGTGATATTTTTTATAGATTTCTTTTATTTAATTTATTCTTTTTTCCTTTTCATTTTGTATTATTTAATTTATTTCTAATATAATATTATTTTACTTTTTCATTATTTTTTATATTCATTTGGATTCTATGTGGAATTTATAAATTATCTTGGTGAATGTTTCTTTTTTCAGACCGAAAAATGCTCAATGTTTTCCAAAAAAATGATTATATCAATATTATTAACGAAAAATATTCTGTTACCTAAACATTTACCTATGATTTTTATGATAATGTTTACAGTAGATTATTAAAACTTGTGTAAATAGATTCATATATTTAATAAAAGCAAGTGATATTGAATCTTGATATTATATTTAAGATTTTATTTATTTATTTTTGTGTGAAATTTATTCTTTAAGTTTTATTATGTTTTTTTATTACAAGCAAAAAATGTCGGTATGAATGATATTTATTGCAAATGCACTCTTACTAGTATTAATGTGACTACACTTTTTAAACCACTGGTATTTTTAACTACACTATGAAATTATTGACTTTCGACTGTTTTAAATTTTCATTTTTGAAAAATACAGAAGAACTCTTTTCCCTAATTTGAAATTGCAGAATAAAAGAAAAAAAAAAGAAAAATTGTTGGTAATGGAAATGGCAAGGGTGAAAATAGTACACGATTGGAGGGTGTTTGGGACCAAAACGAAAGAAGATGAGAAGCCCTTAGTTTTGGCGCTTTCTACGCCCGTTGGTGAACCCAAAGCCATTCACCCTTCGATCCTTCTTCACTCCTTTCAGTCAAACCTCTCTCTCTCTCTCTTTCTCTCTCTCTCTCTCTTCAAATTCACTTTGCTATTCCAATTTCTGGGGAGTTGGTTCCATTTTCCCACGAACCATCTCAAATCCGTGAAATAATGTAAGTGTACTCCAAAGCGAAGGGGAACGTGAATGCGGTTTTCTGCGATTTCGATCCAGATCCAGATTCATGGGGATTTGCTTCAGCATTGAAGACAAGAGCCACATCTCCGTCTCCGATTCCGACGCCAAGCCTAAGCCTCCAGGTAACTCCGATTTACGATTCCACCGGATCCAATTTTCTTCGTATTCATCGATTGACGTTGATTAGCCTCTGAAATAGGAGTAGTAGGTCATGAATCTGCCGCTCCGATTGCTTCCATAAACATCAAAGATCTCCGCGAAGGTGCTGGATACAGCAATGTGGATATTTTCACGTACGAGGAACTGCGGCTGGCGACGAAGCATTTTCGTCCCGATTTCATCTTGGGAGAAGGAGGCTTCGGAGTTGTATATAAAGGCGTCATAGACCATAGTGTGAGGCCGGGTTACAAGACCACTGTGGTCGCCATTAAGGAACTTAATCGCGAAGGATTTCAAGGAGACAGGGAATGGCTCGTACGTAACTTACTTTTCCTACTCTTGCGGTTTAACATTGAACTCGTTTTGTCTGAATAAAAATTGTAATGGTCCCGCTGAAAAACGTGCACTCGGTGTCCACCCGCTAAGTTAATTGAATTTAATGATCAGTCAACTACCGTCACACTTTTTTCAATAAGTTGGTGACATGTTAACCACTTGAGAGAGGCGTATTAAACTATTACTAGTTGCTTGAGTACATATTTATATTTGTACAGACATATTCATTTATCATTAACCACAGCCATTAGATATTTCAGTAGTTTTATGAAAGTATTATAACACTTGTTAGACTTCTTTTGTGAATTTTGGGCATTGAAATCACTCTAAGGACTAATCTTTTGAAATACAGAGATCCATTTTCGGGGTTAACATCTCTAAACAATTTTTTTTTTCATATTTTGAACTTGCGATCCATTCCCTGACCACATGTTTAACGAACAAAACTTTCTACTAATTATGCAGCACCATGTTGGTCTTGTGAGACATATTTAACATTTAGTGTAGGAAGTACACATTGATAATTATATAATGCAAACATTCATTTACTCAACTACCTGGAAGACAAAGTTGGTCAATGTTAGATATTTTAGTAATCTTATTATATGACATTATTAACTACTTGTCAGATATTTTTAACCATTATTGCCACTATTAGACATTAATAATTGTATGCAATTACATCCATTTTCTATTAACTTTTACTAGCTATATCTGCCCACGTGGTTAGCCAAGTATGATGGGTGAACGCTGGGTATAGAATCTACGCAGTACTTTTATGATTTACCGTTTTTCTATTTTAATTGTTTCTGTTAAGATATGCTAGCTAAGTAATCCCAACGTGTTATGTAAGGTGTATTGTGGAATTGGTTGTTTTTCTGCCATTGTATGAATACGACTGGTGTATAGATATATAGGGTTAGGAGTTGAGGAAGTTGAGAAGAGGAATAATGGACTATTTATTGTTGTGCATTCTATTGGTTGAATTTTGATTTGGTGTTTGGATAATGAGAATTGATGGTTAGAGTGGAAAGGAGTTTATGCAAGTAAAGAGTGTACAGAACTGAACTTGGCTTCATGGTTTTCGTCACTTTGCAGGCCGAAGTTAACTATTTAGGTCAATTCAGTCACCCTAATCTGGTGAAGCTCATTGGATATTGCTGTGAGGATGAACACCGGTTATTGGTCTATGAATACATGGCAAGTGGGAGCTTGGAGAAACATCTTTTTCGCAGTAAGCTTTGCATGAAATTTTCTGATGTATCTAGTTTTTAAATTGGAGTAAGGTTATCTATGTACTGGGATCAGATTATTTTCTTAACTAGTTATCTGTAATTGGGTTTGTACCCGGGAGGAGGTTGTGTTTATACTTTTTCATGTTGTTGACGAAGGCTGCATATTTATCATCTAAAAGAGGAGCTCAATTATGTTAACACCCACCTTGTGGATTTGAGGTGCGAAGCCTTCCTTGGGTTTCAAATTGGTGTACAGTGTACACCACCTTACTGTCCTCTCCCTCTATGCTCATGTATCCCCTTTTTGTAGTGGCTGTTTTTCGAATGTAGTTTGCTTTAGGGGAGCGAAGGTCCCAAAATCGTAATGACCTTCAATATATTATCTTTAACCTTCTGCATGATTCTGGAGTGCTTGACCTTCTGCATATATCTTTTATATGGCTTGTAGCTTTTTATATGGCTTGTAGCATGATGAGTTAGTTACATGACCAAGCAAGATGTTGGAAAAATTGATCCGTTTGTAAATGTTCTCTTTGAAATTAACCTGCTAATGACCAAATAAGGCCTCTGGTCTTGTCATCAATTCATGTAGTAATGAGTTTCCCATCTTTTGTCAGAGCTCCATTTTTGACACGGAAGCCTTGAATAAACTTATTATTCTTACCATTCCATTCCATAAGTGCTGCCTCTACTTATAGCGCAACTATAAAAGAAAAAACTGGTAAAGAAATTGCCTCTACTTTACTATCTAACCATCGTACTGTTTATTGATGCTAGGAGTGGGCTCAACATTGACTTGGTCAAAAAGAATGAAGATTGCTTTACATGCTGCGAGGGGTCTGGCTTTTCTTCATGGTGCAGAAAGACCTATTATATATCGTGACTTCAAGACTTCGAATATCTTGCTAGATGCGGTATGTTGTCTTCTAACCTTAATCTGGAAATTAAGTTTTTGTTGCCAACTTTTTACTAGAAACTGAGATTTGTAGTTTTCTCAAAACCAGTTTGTTCTGTTTAACATCAATAGATATTTTTAGCTTCAGCAAAATTTGAAAGGGACAAAAAAATTGTTTTGGTCTTCCATAAATATCTACCCTAACTATTCAACCTGACTTGCTACACTCAAATTTTAAAAGGAGCTGGGATAATATTTTATTTTAGCATCTTTGTGGTGCTCAGATAATGGTTCCTTTACAGGGCTTTCAATGGCCAAAATGCAGAGCGATTGAGAGTGTTGCTTGTCGATATGTCTGTTCTAATGTGTGGTTTGTCTTTTCTTTATTTCTTTTATAGGATTTTTATCCTAAGATGCTTACTTCACTATTCCCTTTTCTAGCAAATTATTATTTTGTTGGTTTACCATCCTACTCAATCAAATAACAAATCTTTCACCAAATTATTTCCTTTCTTAAAAAGCAAATTCGAAAGAGTAATGTAGAAAAACAGGCTATAACTTTTTAAAAATGTTTATTTGTGAGCCACTGCGAAACAAGTGAAGTTTATCTAGGTTTCTGCTAATAAATTGAGGTATATATAAACTTGCAGGACTTCAATGCGAAGCTTTCAGACTTTGGTCTTGCAAAGGATGGCCCAATGGGGGATCAAACCCATGTTTCAACACGAGTAATGGGCACATATGGATATGCTGCTCCAGAGTATGTCATGACTGGTGAGTTACTAGAAGCTGTTGATACTGACTTTTTTCATTTTCCTGAATTCTCCAAAATTTAGAATTCACAAAACGATCAAAATGAAGTGCAATTACTCATTTTTATGTGATTTAAACAATTGGGAGTTGTCATAAAAATCTTTTATTAGAGATGTCTGAACTCATTTGTTGGAAATGAAAGCCTGCATGCATTGCATTAACATATTCGAGACAGGTGTTAAATTTGATTCTAAATTTGTTCAACCTGAGGATTAAGGCTAAGACAAAGAAACAAGTATGTCATTTCTTATATTCTAGATTTCTGTCCGTTGTTGGAGTTTTGTGACATTAGAAATTTGGAATTGGTATTGTATTTTATATTATATTTGAACTTTTTTCTTGAATGAGGTCATAATGTCATAACTTCTTTTTCTTTGTTTCATTTTTGTCTCTAGATAAATATTTTTAATGATAAATGAAAAGATGGAAGTAACTTTGCACGAAGTACTCGGACGTGGTTAAATTTTATGGGTTAAATGTGTTTGGTACCTTCGTTTTAGTCTCTAAAAAATAAAAAATAATTCATTTTCTTTTGGTCTCTCATTCATGGACACGTGTAATTACTTGAAACATAATTTACTTCAATTATTCACTTGAGTCAAATTTTAGTGCTTTATTTCTAATATCTAGAATACGAGGGTGAGCCTTAGCCCAATAAGGTTACTGCCATGTGATTACGGGTTCAAAACCTATAAGCGGGCTCTTATCTTGCGGGGTGATGACTGGGTACATTACCCTTCTCAGCCCCTAGTAGATGAGACCTTGTGCACTGGATCCGGACTGTCCTTTTGTATTTCTAATAAATTTAAGCATACATTATTTTTAACTATTTATGCTGTAGAAAAAGAAAAATGTTTTTTTTTTCTTGTTTACAACAGTTCTTTAAATCTTGAACTGATGGTCAAGCCACTATTTTAACATGTGCATCAGTGTGAGATTACATGTCTTAACCAACCTGTTTGTCATATGAACAGGGCATTTGACAGCTCGAAGTGATGTGTATGGATTTGGGGTGGTGCTACTTGAAATGCTTATTGGTAGAGGGGCATTAGAAAAGAGCAGGCCGAGCCGAGAACGCAACTTGGTTGAGTGGGCCCGCCCGCTTCTGAATCATAATAAGAAACTTTTGAAAATTCTAGACCCGAAATTAGAGGGACAATATTCAAGTAAAACTGCATTAAAGGTGGCCCATTTAGCATACCAATGTCTTAGCCAAAACCCGAAAGGAAGACCGCTAATGAGCCAAGTTGTTGAAATTCTCGAAAACTTTCAGTCAAGAGAGGAAAATGAGGATGATCAGATGCTTCAAACTGGTAGTGTAACCCTTTATGAGGTTCCCAAGGGCAGTAATGACACTACAACTTAAGGCAAAACGAAACTAAAAGTGATGAGGTTTGCACGTGTGAAGCATGACAAGAAGAAAAAGCTGAAGCCAGCCTTGTATGACTCTAATTCATGTAGTTTCTTCACCGAAGTTTGTGCTCACGAAAAGTCGTCTTCTCTTCTTCCAGTAGTTGAAATTTCACCGATTTAGATGGCAATAGAAATTGAGCAGGTGGATCTGGCTGGGTTTTTCAGATGAGATGTTTGCTTTGTGCAGAATTCACGAAGGCAATTACGTGGGTTAAGCATCCTCCGTTGTCTTTATTCCGATCTCGAGTGATCAGGACGCTGTTTAGTGGAATATTTAGCAGAGTAGTTGTAAAACATTTTTTAACATCTGAGCACTCAATGTATTCCGTTAAAAGCATTATGTTTTGCGTCAAATCCAACGGGTGGGAATGTATGTGAATAGATCAGACTATCAGCATAACTCACATTTAGTTCAACTTCGGTTACACTTATTTATTAAAGGTTAAATTATTCTGAAATATTTGTTTTAAAATTAATTGCTATTTGAATTAGTTGCAAGTTTGGGGTATGGTTGATGTTGGGAAAAAACTAAAAATAGGCTTACAGAAGACATACTACTAATTCAAGAACTGATCAATACTGAGGAGTTAACAATGTATGTAGGAAGTAATTAAATTTTTCTGGTTAATTTTTCTTATTGGCAGTTAAACCGAAAGATCAAATCACTAATAATAATCATAATATTTTGAAAGTCATAGTTGAAAATGACTCTGCTTGATCTCTTTGGGAAACCTTGCCTAAGAAACCAGGGAGCAGTAGAGACATAAAAGTGAAAATTCATTACGGACAAACATTTTCAAGCATATTTTTATTTTTATCGCCTAAAACTAATTTGCATTCGCCTTAGTTTTCGCATGCGGAGAACCAAATCCAAGGGTTGACAGTTGGGTCGTTTGTTAATAGTTTGAACAATGCGTTTTTCTCATCAAGAGCCACTTTTCGACACTTATCTTTCAACTTTTCCTCTATTTGACACAGACCAATAGCATTATGAGGAGAAAAGATTGAGAAACAGTTTTCGAAAATCTAGGGTAAAAACATCTAAATTTAGAGAACCGAAACCCCAAAAAAGATATTCAAATTTAAATGAAAACATATTTAAACTTCAATTTATTATACATACTAGTATAAATTATGAAAATGTTTTTTTGAAGAAACGGGAAACAGATTGCTTAGACTTTATTGATCAATAACTCACTATATAACCTTAAAAGATTCTCAAATGATATTTGCAACTTTTCCCACTGCATTTTAAATTTCTTTTGAGCAGAAAATGTCCAAGAAAAGAAAAGAAAATAAAAACATGAGATGATTCTTGAATCTATAAATGAAAAGAACGATGCTGAATAAGCCACTCTACTGAGATTCATCCATTGGGTCATGACGATTACAAGATTGAGATCTTAAATCCTGATCACCTTGCCTAGCCTCTTCAGACTCTAACGACTGGGAAACAGAATCCTCAAGAGCCTCAAGAAAAGACAAAACTGTGAACTTGTCTGCCATGAAAGAAAAAAATTACCATCAATATTAAATTAACAAACCAACAATTCGATAATAGTTTCTAAGTTATTTTTTCTCATTTTTGTGTCCTTTCCCAAAACGCATGAAATAGTAAATTCCCAATTTCGTACAAGAGAACCATGCAACACACGTTTAAACCCCCAAAAAAAAGGCATGGAAGTTAGGAAGAAAATGCTGCAAAACACAGTGGTGTTCAATGACAAGTCCCTTTTCCCAGAACTCACTTCAAACTCGATAAAAAAAAAAAAAAAAGTTAATTCTGAAACCCCTACCATACCAAATGGAAAAGGGAAACAATATGACGATTCGAGCAGCACCCATTATAAAGGTCCTCACAAGAAGCTAGATTAGAGAAGAAAATACAAATGTGGGCATTCTAGAATAGAACTCAACAATACCGGACTAAAGACTAAGAAAGTACTACTCACATTTACTTGGATCAATTCCAAACTGAGACAAGTCTATCTGCCCCGTCCGAAGTACCTATAGCAATAAATAAATAAACACATTTGTCAAGTATATTTTGAAAAGAAATGTAAAATAAGATAAGTAAAGCACTGTATTCTCACATAAGTAAATGAATCTACTTGCTGACGGAAAGGTGGGCTCTGCAACAACTCCAATATCTCTTCTGGAGAGGACTTACCCTGCATCAAATAATATTGCATGAATCTGTAACTTAAGGAATAATAAAACTCAATTACCACATTGACATCTACCTCAGGTAAGTAGGGAGCTAAACGCTGCTCCAAAGGTAATGTCTCCATCAATGGCATTATTAGATCGGGTTTCAATATATCGCCAAGTCCCAAGCCTAATGAAATACAGGAAAAATTGTCAAAAGTAGCAATCATAACTGGCATTAAACATGAACCTTGGACAGTATAACATTGCGCATGCATATTAAACAGTGACTCCTGGAGCCCCCCAAAATTAATATCACTCTAGTGGTGAACCAAGCATTGTTACCCATAACTGAGCAAATAAAATTTTGTATCCTTGTTAGTTCATATTTATTCCTCTCTCATCATCATGCTGAAAAATGCACTTCAGTATGAGCCACACAGTCTCTAGTTTGAACTTTGGATGTAAAAATAGCATGCAATATTACGTGTTGAAGACATCTTTATACTTGTATTCAAAAGGAATGGAATATAGTATGGAAAGATTACCTCCATCAGGATCAACAAGGCTATCTGCAAACATCTCATCAGAAAAAAATAAATAACAGGTTAGGTCTCAATAATTAAAAATACATAAAAGGAGATCTATTTCTTTTAAGTGAACTTGATACCTGCAGGCCCAATGTCACTCAATATTCTCTGGAGATCTTCCAATCTAACCCGACCAGAAGACGGTACATCACTAGTTGCTTCCACACGCAAGTTTGGGATGCCTAAGTTTGCAGCTCTTTTCAACAAAAAAATTCAATGCATTTAGTGTCCAGTTAAGAGTAAGCAAAAAAAAAAAAAAAAAAAAAAAAAAAAAAAATAAAATTTTAAAAAATTTTTAATTTTTAAAAAAAAAAAAAAATATAAATAAAAAAACAATAAAAAAATTTATTATTA
>Ga0099824_1003228_pt1 | contig 23843 bp, 16 predicted proteins | sample SiratrowhiteBW_FD_76837 | JGI IMG/M metagenome (GOLD analysis project Ga0099824, IMG submission 76837) | Root nodule microbial communities of legume samples collected from California, USA - Siratro white BW | ecosystem: Host-associated > Plants > Roots > Nodule | place: USA: California...
CTCACAGAGGCACCGTCTGATGGCTCAGATGCCACATGCGAGCTCAGTAAGCAGAGAAAAAACAAAAACCTAAATCTGCTCTAAGGAAAAGGGGCAGAAAATGAACTTACTCTAACGGAGGTTATGATCGGATAGACTTGCTCTATTCTCCGCCATGAGTCCAACGGTGGGCTCCGCTTGAGAAACTGATGAGGTATGGAAGCAAAAACTTAGATAGAAGTCAGAGGAAAAGAGGTTAGGGATTTTAGAGAGATGATGACTTGAGTTGAAATGAGACTTGACTACTTACTTTTTCTATAAATACACGTTTTTAGTTTAATAATATAATAATTAAGTGCTCATTCCACTTCTACCATTTCACTCAAATGACAGATTTTCTAAGTTGTTACATTAAACCAACTTAATAAGTAGTATGACAACTAATTTTTATATTTTTAGTTAGATATTTGTTGAAAAATGTAGTCCAATAACATAGATTAAATTCAAATATTCTAATGTAGTTATTTTAAGTGAAATAAAGTTATAAATTAAAAGAGATAATCATACAAGAGGACAACTTCTATTTAGTATGTCTTAATATAACTATTTTAAACTAGAAAAATTTATAAATAATTATTTAAAAATTTGTATTTGTAAGTATTTGTCCATAGATATTGATTTAATATCTATAAATAATTAGACATAGATTTTTTTAAATAATTATTTATAGATTTACTTGCAGATTAAATTCATAGGTAATAATTACGGAAATATATATATATGCGAATACTTATATTGGTATTTGTTAATATCACTATTATAAACTAGATTCAAACAATTTTTATTTAGTATGTCTTAGTATCATTATTTTAAACTAGAAAAATTTGTAAGTAATTATCTATAATATTAATTTATTGATAATTATACATAATTTTTTTAAATAATTATCTACATATTTACTTGCAGATTAAATTCATAGGTAGTAATTATTAAAATGTATATATTAGCACTTACATATTTTTTCATATGACTTAAATTTGTAGATAATTATGAATACAAATTTGTTAGTAAATTACCTATATATACATATCTAATAAAATCAATTAAGTGATGTTAAATTCACCTATAAATTTTTATTCGTATATAATAATCTTTATATAAATTAATTTTTTTTATTATAATATTAGTAGATTCAAACATCAATATAAATAAGAAACATCATTAATTACCATGTTATAATTTGTACATCATCAACGATCTCAACTGCATATTCATATTATTTTTTAAAATATATTATTTCTCTTTTCAATGATCCATACCAATCAACTATCTCTTTACATTGCTTTATGTCTTAAATAGAGCATGATGATATAAAATTGTTGAAAATGTTAATCGACACCCCAAGATTACACCCGAATAATCCCAACCCAAATACTACATTGATTCTACACATACCATACAATACATGTAAACAACAAATTTTAAGTGTCTCATTTTTTCTCTTCCACAACCTGTTAGTCATGATAATCCCTCCGCTTGTTGAGCCATCTTTGTAGAAGTTTTGTTCATAACCACTGTTCATGCAAAACGTTGGATGGACCGAAGGACTTTTTCTTTTCATAACATTTGGAATGTGAGAGGAAGAGACAAATTAGAATACCAAATGACCATTCTTATTGGCATGAAAAAGGCTACTGGTTCTCCAAGCAAAAGTCCTTAATGTATTAACTGTCTCATTTAGTTGGGATCTGAAATTTATATTACATGAGTTCAGAATGGAAGTATAAATATTCATTAAAAAATAAAAATTAATCAACAATGGCATTTAAAAGTCGTTATCATGTCAAAAATATAATTATTCAAACACGTATCATGATGTAAAACCGTTAAAATCTCATTTGTAAATTAACAGAAATATACCGGAAGAATAAAATCTGTAACATTTTAAAAGTTAGTGATAATTTTGAATTACAAAATTATAAAGAATAACATTTTATCTTCCACGTATTTAACACAATATACATAAATTTTGAGTTTGAAACTTTAAATTGAAATATTTCTCTCTCAGTTAGACTCGTTTTTCTAATTAGCAACTAAAAAAATATTGTATTGTTAAGAAATATACAAGAAGTGCATAATTACATTAGAAGTAAAAAAACAGAAACATAAATCTCATTAAATCATTAAACTATATATAGTAGAAATAATCTATGCCGACAAAAGATGTTAGGGTTCTAGAGTCGTATTTGCATTCACGCGCATCCGAATCTTTCGGAGATTAATATTTGAAAGTGATGCAGCATTTTGAATTTCTTTGATTGTTCATAGTTCACACAGTGATCGATCGACAATATAATTTTATTCATTCCATGTCAATGATCGATTGATCGACAATATTCTTGTTAAAATATTTATATCATATATAGTGAAGAAAGATGTGAAAAGAAGAAAAATATTATATAAAGATGTTTTTAGTATAAACAGCATTACTCTTATACGAATATTGTTAAGATTATTAAGGTTCTTATCATGCCATGTTGTATAAGATAAATATTGCATTGTTCTGTAATTATATTCGATACAATTAGTTTTTATAACTCAATTTGGAGTTATTCTTATTCATATGAATTTATAACAAGAGATTTGTATTGGGGATCTATATACTGAGACATTTTAGAGAGATTAAATAATATGAAAGTGATTTTGGAAATAAATATATCATTTCATCACATGAAAAAGATCACTCCATCACATTACTTTTTTTTTAATAGTAACGTTTAATAATCTTCACAAAATAATTATAGCAAATAGAAAGATAAAGAGCGAGAAAAACAATTTCGACAAGTCACCTTCATTTAAATATTTCAAAATACTTAGCCCGATGGTATAATTTTTCATGGGTTTTGACAAAAATGGAAAACTTTAACATATTTTATTGTCTTTATAAATATTTCAATTTTCGTTTGCATAGATTGTTAATTTTAATTTATTTTTATCACAGTGTTCAAACCTTTTATTTTATTTTGTGTTCTTTCATGCCTATGTACATTGGACATTTTGTCACGATAAGACTATATTACAAAAATGTTATGTAGAATACTAGTTTTTTTTTATTACCTTTTTTTCTTCATATGTAAAATTATTAAATGAAGTGAAATTGGTGATTTTGTAACTAGATTGAGATTAAGAATATGATAAGTTCATATATAGCGTTAACTTTTTCTGATAATTTTTTTATTAAATTTTACTTATTTAGTACCTGAACCAGATGATAGACAATGTCTATAAACAAAATGAATACATATATATATAAATGAAAAAAAAAGTATTTAACTAAAATCAAATATGTGATCTTTTTGCAACATATAATTGAAAAAACCAAATCTTATTCTTAGTTAGGTCACTTACGTGGTCTAACCAACCTTTCTTTTTTAATTTTTATTCTGTGTCCTGACAAGTATAACCACATTACCAGTTTTACAATAGAATTGATATATATCTATCGAGTTTATCCATAAATGTTTAAATTATATAACTTGTAGAATTTTATTTTTATATAAGATATTAGAAGAAATTGATATTTAAAAAAAAATATTATGGAATATTGTATTTATTTATATTTGTTACTATTAAATACTATGAATATATGTATTTTTTGATAAATTATTTTAAAAATTTAATTGATTAATTATTTTGTAACTTAATTTTGAGCATTGTACATTGGTTACATAAAAATTATTTAGATCACACAAATATAGGAAGTGATGGATAATAATTAAGGTAAGAAGTTCTAATATTAAGAGTTGATACATAATAAAAATACATGTAATAAAATTATGAGAACATCAAAAGATTTGAATCCCAACAATATGGATAAAATAACTATTCATAGAAAATAGGAACTATTGTCTATCACAAACCAAATAAATTAAATAAATTAGCTAAAGATACTCTTCTAAAATGTACTCACACATTAAATTCATCCTAATAGGAACTAATTAATGTAGTATGCGAGTTATTTAATGTAATAGGATTTATATGATATATTTATCAACTGCTCTTATATATTAGACATAATTGACATTGAACTCAACCTCTCAATATATATATATATATATATATATATATATTTAAATCATTTGAACTGACTTTACCTTTATCATAAATGTTTTTTTTGTTAAGTGTTGCTTTATTTTCTTATGAATGTAATATGAAATTTAAATTATTTCATTTTTAAAAAAATTATCTAAAAAAACACTTTTTTGAAAAAGGAAAAAAATTCATCCAACCTTAACATAGTCTTATATAACTTGCGTGAGTTTGACAGGGTCAAGGTTGGAAAAAAAAATTACTTAGTTATCTCCTCTCAATCCCAATCCAAGTACTACAGCTTGTTTTCCTTTGCATTATAAGAAATTATAATGAGTGTTAAATTGATTATAATATCTTTAAAAAAATTCTCATCTTTGGTAGTATATTTTTAATTATACTTATTTTATTTACAAAATTCAAACTTAATATTCTACTTAAAAGATTTAAAGTCAGTCTCCAACTTAGTGCATGTTATACAATGCTACTATCATCCAAATTACAAGTTTCATTTTCTACCTTTGTCTAAAGTTATAGATCTTAGAAGCATATAATATTATAGTAAATTGATTTTATATTGGTTTCATTAATAGGATAAAGAATAAAAAAATAAATTAGAATATGATACTAACACTTAAACTTAAAACCTTAAATTTTTGTTCTTTTAAAATAAAATAACCAATAATATATTTTAATAATAATTTGTGATTTTATGAAAGTTACATATTACCACATAAATGATGAGACGTGTAGAATAAGATGACTTAGTGTAGTGTAGGAACAGAGTAAGAGAACAAGATATTTGGTCTTAGTTGTCAATCATCTTTTAGATCCACACTTATATATACATACACAAACATGTAAATATATATATATATAATTACACACAACCTTCTGAATCACAATCACAAACAGAAGTGTATTCTGATGTCCATGGCTGGTAAACAGGGTAGTAGATGCTCCTCCATCACTATACCCCTTCTGAGTGATGAAAAAGTGCAACAAGTGAATGATTCTGAGGTGTTGATAGCCAAAACTTGCAATGATCTTAACACATCTAATGTGGGTAACACCTCTTTTTTTAAGACTTGCTTCCATCTCATTAATGCTATCTCAGGTAATTTCTCTGTCCTCTCTTTTCTCATGTCTTTCACACTCATTTTACCCAGAAACACATTGCATACATACAATATATATATATATATTAATTAATTAATGTATCTCCATATTGACCAACACTTCACAATTTCCTCTGAAACCTGTGCTCTCACGCACACCAATCTTCCCTAACTGCATGCACCACCTTAAATTCCTATCGTTTGAGTTTATTATAGCCTTCTTTTCCTTCATTTTCTTTATTTACTTTTTCAGTAAAATGTATTTTTGCTTCTTTTAAAAATTAAAATATATTAAATGTGTTCTTCAAAATTTTTAATATTTTTTTATCTCTCAAAAATTTAAATGTATTTTTAGGTTGAAGTGGTAATAGATTTAGAATTGTACATATTAAATTTCTATCATACATTCTCAGTATATTTTTGGTTGTATCATATTATCAATATGTTTTTGGTTGTGAACTAGTTCTGAGATCCTTTAAATTTGTATTTACATCTCTTTCATGATAAATCATTATAGGAGTGATAAATCAACCCATAAAAGACATTATATCACTACCAGAATCTATTTTAAAATAATGAACTTGTAAGTTTTTTTTTTTATGAATTGTCCAACTTTTTTAATTCTTAATATATTTCATTGTATCAAAGTGATGATCCAAATAATGTGTGAGTTGTTAAAATGGTAAAGTTGTCAATATTTTATGTTTCTAATATTAGAACCCATACACAACAGATAAACCCACTTAGACATATGTATATAAAGACACCCATACATGCACCTAATATATATTATTTAGTTTTTATAATTTTTAATTATTTTATTCAATGTAGTGATCTTTACACTATCAAATTAAGTTTGTGTGATGTTATTATTTACTCAATATTGTTCGCATTATTAAGAAATAAATATTTGGAAAATTTGGAGATACATATGCTAATCAATATTTTAAGAAAAACATAATTAAAACACCAACAAATCATGGATTAAATATAAATCTTAAAATTTCTGATCTAAGTTTGTAATCAAGTTAATCACACGGCACAAACTAAAAACCGAATTACCACACAATAAAATTGATAGTGCTAACCTATATTTCCTGTTGTCACAAATAAAACACATAAGTTACAAAACAAAAACGGACATATATAAAGATGAAAAGTCAAATACAAAATTGCAATACCTGATTCAAATAATAAAGGTGAAATGGGACAGATTTTCATGCTCACTTCTTCAACCTGTTATAGAAATAAAAAAAGCAAGAAAAATTGATAAATCCTTTTCTCTCTGTGTTTGAGAAAAATCTTTCTAACTATTTATAAGTTATTATAAGAACTTCTAGTAATCAAATATATGCTTCTTTGGTTGGTTTCAGGAGCAGGTACACTATCCATGCCTTATGCACTAGCATCTGGGGGATGGTTAAGCATATTGTTATTCTTTGTGATTGCCATCACTTGCAGTTACACTGGCATGTTGGTGAAGAGATGTATGGATATGGACACTGATGTGAAGATCTTTCGAGACATAGGTCAAAGTGCATTTGGAGACAAGGGTAGACTAATAGTGTCAATTGCCATGCATGGTGAGATCTATCTAGCTGTAACAGGTTTCTTGATTTTGGAGGGTGACAATCTCAACAAATTAGTACCAAACATGCAAGTAGAACTTGCAGGGTTAACAATTGGTGGCACAACAATTTTCACCATAATTGCAGCCCTTATTATTTGGCCTAGTGTTTTGTTAGAGGACTTGAGCGTGTTATCTTATCTCTCTGCTTGTGGGATTTTAGCTTCTTCCATTTTCTTCCTCTCTCTATTATGGAATGGCACCATTGATGGCACAGGCTTTCATGCAAAGGGAACACTCTTCAGATTGAGTGGAATACCTGGTGCTGTGAGTTTATATACCTTTTGTTATAGTTCTCATCCAATCATTCCAAGTCTCTACATTTCCAATAGAGATAAAAGTCAGTTCTCTAAAGTAAGTGCAAACCAATTTTGGTAGTTTTATATTGAATAGTTGTTCTCCCTTTTCATGATATGAAATTTTCCATTTTTTTTGCAGGTTCTAATTGTATGTTTTTTAGCATGCACTCTTTTTTATGCAGCAGTGGCTGTTTTGGGATACTTAATGTTTGGAGAAGATGTGAAGTCACAAGTAACTTTGAACCTCCCAAGAGACAAGTTAAGTTCATATGTTGCAATATACACTACATTGATAAACCCTATAACCAAATATGCATTGAACCTTACTCCAACCATCATTGCTATAAGAAATAATGTTTCATGGAAATACAGCAAAAGGTTCACACACATGCTTGTTGGAACCTCTTTGCTCATTAGCACTCTTATTGTAGCCATGGCCATTCCCTTATTTGGATCCATTATGGCTCTTGCTGGGGCGTTACTAAGTGTTACAGTTTCAATCTTGGTACCATCAGTGTGCTACTTGAAGATCTCAGGAGCTTACAAGAGATTCGGGTGTGAAATGATGATCAACTGTATAATTATAGTGATTGGGGTTGTTATTGTTGTTGTGGGTACTTGCTCATCACTTGTGGATATAGTTCAAAATTTGTAATGTCATGTGAAAATTTTGATTTGGTGAGATTATCTTTTCGTTTTGAACATGTTTTAAGAGGTTATTTTGTTGCCAGAGAAGTGTTTCCTAAATTTGGTGGGTTATGTGATGATATTTATGCCCCATTTTGATGAGGCGAAGAGATGATAAAAATTTTAAATAACACTGTCCTTGAATGACATGTAGTTGCTTCAACTTTTTTGTGCACGTTCAAATTCATGGTTAGATAGAAAGAGAGAAAGAAAACGTTGTATAAAAGGACCGCTAAAACATCAAGCTAACTGCTTCCACTGCACCTGTTCTTGGTTTCTTTTCTTTGCTTATAAGTACTCTTATTGGTGCTGTGACCATTCTCATATTTGGATCTCTTATGTCACTTGCTGGGGGCATTACTAAGTGATTGGGATTCATATTGCTATTTAAGGTACTTACGCATCAGCCATGCATATAGTCCACAATTTGAAGTGTCTTGTGGAGAACGTTGATTTGCAGTTGTAATGCTCTGTAAACCGAAACTATTGTACCAACATTTGAAGTTGACTTGTAATTTTAAACATTTTTAGGAGTTTATTTTGTTACTAGAGAAGTGTTACTCTAAACGGGCTGACATTGGGCTTTTGGCCCAGTTTGATGCAAGGGTAGAACATTTATGAACTTTCGTTTTTATGAACTATACTTTGTGGTATGTGTGTATGTTCAAAGTTGCTGATCGATTAAATGGGTATGCTTTTTAGAAACTAATATAAATGGGGTTGTTCTCAATAAAAAGAAAGGAAGATCGCAACAATAACAAGGTGATGCAAAGAGATTGCTGGTTTGGACAGAAGGCTAGCACGAGAGCTTCGATGCATCAAAGACATTTATTATGTAATTCAAATAGGTCTATTGATATAAGTGACTAGTAGTAGTATTTGTATTTCTTAATTTTAAAATTATAACTTCTTTTTCTATACAGTTTTGGTTGATTTATATGGGATTACATATTCTAAGTACTCTATATATTCATAGATTTTCTCTTTTCTTGATAAAAAAATGGAGAACAATTAACGATAGCTTAATGAGTGAACTTTAATGTGAGTGCGAACTAAGAATTAGATTTCTTTGGATGCTTCTAAGTTCCAATGTGGGTGAAGTATGAAGGGAAAAGAGAATTTGAAGAAAGACATTAATTAAAGGTAGAACAAATTTTGTTAGAATTGACTGTAATATTATATTAGAAAGAAAGGAAGCTTAACCTTAATTTATCTTTCCAAAACTAATTTGGAAGATGAAGTTTGTTTACTTTATATATATTAATTTTATTTTATTCTAATTTGATATATATGTTATAATTTGATTTTATTCTAATTGGACGAAGATAAAATTAACTTTGTCGTAAGAAGAAGGCCCTGATGAAACCTATAACTAACTACAGATCGAGAACCAGTGTTGCCAACATCATGAATGCATGAGATAAGACTGAGAAACGTGAGATCACAGGGAGAGGAAGACAATTTTTTTGTTTTCCTTGACGACTTATAGTTGTTTGGTATTTGTAGAGAAATGAAAAAAAAAAGCATAGAGTACGTTGAAAGAGCATTATATTACTTTTAAATTAAATGTTGCGGCTGAAAAAATGGGTCTATTTTAGAGTAACTGCATACTGATTACAATATAAATTATATTTTTTAGAATAATAAATAAAAAAAATATAGAGGTTTTGATTATAATAGCAACTATTTTTCAGTCACTCATTTTAAAATGTAAAACCAAATTAAAATTTACGGCTAAAAAGGTCTTTATATAGTTAAATTATTAAAAGAATTGTATGTTGCTAACAATTTGTTGTTAATAATGATAATTGATTTTTGCATTAGTGAGTATTTTCCAACCACTTTTCCTTATGATTGATTTAGTGATTCGATATTAATTTATAAACTATTTGAAACATTTGTGGTGTGATATATAATTTGTAAATAATATATCACTTATTTTATTATTATAATGACATAAACATAAAAATAAGAGACATAATTGTAATAAACATGAATGTTTTAGAAGAGTAAGTAGAGAATATAAAAAATATAAGACGAAATGTTGGGAATATATATATATATATATATTTAGCTTACATAACTCCTGATTATGTCTCTCTACATGTGGAATTAAGGAAAGCAAACAAAGGATTTTATGGAGTTACTAAACCTTTAAAGGTTTGTTAATGATTAATTTACATTAACAACTTGTAAATATTATAAAAGGTGTTTTGAAATAGAAATTTTAACTTAAAGGTAAATTGACTAGTAAATATAAAAGAAAAAAAAAAGTGTTTTGGAATAGAAATTTCAACTTAAAGGTAAGTTGGCTATAACACAACCATATAACCTATTATGTTGTGATTACCTTAGATAATTATAAAGGAATGATGTTGCACGAGGGTATGATTTTGTTTCTTGAAGTACATGTACAACAATGAAGCAGTAGCAAAATTCAAGAAGTTGGAAGAAAAAGCAAAGTAACAATTAATGCATGATTAATGCATGATTGACAGATCAATTTTAAGGTGCAGTGATAGAACTAATATTAGACAACAATAAGTTAAGGAGACATAGATTGAACAAGTACGTAACAGGATCAAAGATTACAATGAAAAAGAGGAATTGAATCCATTGCAGGAAAACAGAGAACAAGAATGGATATCTTTACTATGCAGAGGCATTATATAAGCCTGGGAAGTGTATAACAGACTATGAAACACAGGAATATAATCTGTAATGTTTATATTTTATTTCAGGTTAAGAATGATTTTGCTGGAATATTGAGTATACTACTGTGTTGTCTTGGGTTTCGATTATTTTGTAAAGTATTCTAATAGAAATAGGAGTATCTGGTATGTTTTGTGTATAGTTATTATTTTTTAAGGATTGAAACACTCCTTTTCTACTTCTAATTAATAAATTCTTTATTATTAATAAAAAAGTAATATTTTAATGTTATTCATTACTATTATAATTATTGTGCCAATTTATAACTAATAATCTTCTTGTATATTAATTATATTGTTATGATGAAATTGATCATCTTTCTCAACATTATTTTTGTTTCCTAAATGTAGCTATTTTTCTTCGTCATTGGATGATTAAAATATAATCACTAGTGCATTCACTTGTTATTAAATGGAACGACTTAATAAATTAAGATATGAATTTGTATTAATAAATTTTGATGCCAATCTTAAAGTAGTCTTATTCAAACGTTGTCAGTTAGGAAATTAATTGAGGTTCAAGCCTGCATAATATTGTTCTTGTTAGAAATAAATTTAAACTAAATTAGGTTGAGATTACAAATACTTGATGTGATATATATAATCATGCATTCAGAGTGGAGATAACTCAGAGTGACGCTGACACATTCAGAACAGGTTATAAAGATACGAACCTAGGTCCACTTAGGTTATCAACAAGTACACACTAATTAATTAATTAATTAATTAATTAATTAATTAAACCATGCTTTTTTCATTACGTTATTGTATTCTTTTTTTTTTTTTGGCTCTCACATGGAGACATTAATTTAAAGTGCACATGTTATAACTCGTGGATTTATTAGTTCGACATTGTATTAGTACTTTGAATTTGAGTCCAAGTTTTAGTTATCCACAACTACATTAAATATTTGTGGTTGGAAAGTTTTAGCTTTATTTGGATAGAACATGTTTTTCTTTTCATTACTGAAAAAAAGTTAAAGATGTTAAAGTTTATATTCTCTTTGGACTCAAATACAATTAAAAGAAAAGTAATTATAATAGACCTAAGTCTAACTAAATATTATCGATTCATCTTATCATTAATGCTATGTATTTTTGTTTTCACTAACAGTTGTCCGCGATGTCAACTTTTATTTATGTATATTTTAGAGAGAGAAAAAAAATATTTTTAAATTAAAATTAGTGAAATTAAATAGCATTAACTAGTTTGATAAACTATTTTTTTATATTTACTATTATAAGAAAAAAACTATTTAGAAACTAATTTTTAGCTGTCAAATAAAATGGTTATTAATTGTGATCAAAATAGTTATCAAATTAAATTTTAGTTGCTAAATAACTATAAAATAGAAATAATGATTGAATTTAGTGACCAATTAAGTTAAGATAATTGGTGTCTACTGTTAGCTACTAAGGTTTTAGTGACCAATATCATTAGATTCTAAATTAGTTTCTAACTTAATTAAATACCAATTTAGAATCTAATAGCATAGGTCACTAAAATCTTGCTAGCTAATGTTAGATACTAATTATCTTAACCTAATTGGTCACTAAATTCCATCATTACTTTTATTTTATAAGTATTTAATAATCAAAATTTAATTTAGTGACTATTTTAGTTATAATTAACAACTATTTTATTTGATAACTAAAAATTGATCTCTAAATAACTTTGTTCTTACATTGATTTGAGTAGGTCAATTATTTTCTATATCTATATCTATAAACGTATAAAATACAGTCCATTTGATCTTGCCTGGGAACGGCTTGTTCAACATCAGACTGTCTTTATTGATATAGAAAAATTGGTATCACCACCTTCATTTAGGTTAATTAGAGCTTAATTACTCAAAGTTAATTTACAGGGTGGAGCATCAACTTCATGGTAATTCTGATGTCATTGTGAAGCTGACTCTTCGGCATTAAAGAAAGTTGAATTGTGTTAATTGATCGGTGTCATCTTCAGAGTTATTACATGTCATAGTGTTTGCAGAAAAATATTAAAAGAACAATCATTAATTAAAAGCTAGTGTGTCTGAATAAGTTTGTTAAAATATTTTAAGATAATTGATTTCGTTTGAATCTAAATAAAATATTTACTTTTAAAAGAAAAATGTATATAAAACTGAAACCGAAAAAGAAAACTTTTAAAAATTTATTATTCACTGTAGATTCATAAAATCTCAACTATTATCTCAAATAAATGCTCAAGTAATTTCTTGTTTTTGCCAACTACAGTATCTTCTAATATATTCAAACAAAAATATGCAGAAAGAGGTCATTAATGGATGATGTTCATTGTTTTCTTGGGTCACATTCAGAGAAGATTGGATTTCATTCTCCTTATTCTTATTATTTTTCTTTAATGAATGCTACACTCAGGCACCAAACCCCAACATCTTGTTCCTACTTCTTTTTCACTCCATCACTTTCATTTGCCCTAATTCTCCATGTTCCACTCGTGGATGATAGAGACAACATTTCATTTAGGCCAAAAATTAACTACCTAACTACTACTTTTTCATATTTTTAAAAAAATTCCATCCACAACTTTAATCCACAGATTTTGCTAGCATTAACGCTTATCATCCATTCCAAATTTAGTTAACAAATAATAGTTTAACTATATTTTTATGTTCTATATGTTTCTATTTGGTCTCTGTCCTTTTTTATTTTTAATTTATTATTTTTTAATTTACGAATAAGTGAATTTTGTCTTTTTTAATATTAATATTTCTCTAAAACATTAAACACTATTTATGATTCCTAAAATTCATTTTAGAGTAGATAAATAGTTTTTATTTTATTTTTCAGTATCATAAACATATATTACTTGATAAAGTCACTTGATCTTCAACTAAACATATAAGCTATTAATGAGTATAACATATAAATAATAGAAGGGATTAAAACAAAATTTTAAATTTTTGAGAAATGAAAACCATTTATAAAAATTAAAACTAACTAATTTTGTATAAACTAAAAACTTATGTAACCAATGAATGATATTTATGGTATAAAAAATGTTGGTTTGGTTACTTTAGTGTATGTGGATTACTGCAATATTCTAAAAGTTTATAAAGTTGAAAGGTCATGTTCTAGCAGGGCTTTTAGGTATATGAAGAAGACTTATATAGGAGAAGAAGGGTGTTGATGCTCCAATCATATGATACATATGTGAGGTGTGGACCTCTTCAAAAATTATTTTTAAAAAGTATATGATATAAATTATTTTTAAATTTTTTTGAAGTATGGCTTACTTCAAAAATTAGATACCAAGTTAGACATCACTCTAAAAGGTAGGCTTAACATCTATGGCAGAATAGGTATGTATATGCTTGTATACAAATTTTCAAAATCACGAATTGGCTAATGTATGAGTGTCGTATAAGCAGTCAACTTTCGTACGTAGAAAATTTCGTATATGTACGATCATTTTCTGAATAATTTATATAATACCATTAACTATAATTATAAGAAAGGTAAGACTTGGTGCAAGGGAAAAAGACAAAGAAAAATACGCGTGAATTAAATTTTGAGCAAAAGTCAATGCTAAATATATGATTTTTTTTTTACCTTTGCTTAGTTAATAATGATTGTGTAGCTTTTAAAACTTCAAAAAAATAATTAATAAACATGAATACTTTTATTAGGTTGAATCCGTAAACCTATATTAGTTTTTGTGCTGTTTTTTTTTTTTTTTTAAAAGTAATTTTTTTTTTTTTTTTTTATAACTTTTTTTTTTTAAAAAAAAAAAAAAAAAAAAAAAAACTGATTTTAGGACAAACACTAGACCCACAAAGAATATTTTAGTCTCTAATTATTTTTTAATATAAATAAAAATAAAAATTGGTGTTCCTAATAAATGTAATACATGAAAAATACATACAAGTGTAAATGTAATAAAGTACTCAACGTCAAGAGAAATAAGGAAGTCTAATGAAACATTAGACCTAAGCTCACGAGGATTACAGAAAGTCTCATGAAACATCAAACTCAACCCAAACCCAAAGAGACAATACACACTTCAAATTAGAAGGAGACCTTAATGTGTGGATACTACAAGACTATTTTGATAAAATGCAAGAATGTTTCTTTAAAAAAATTAGTCACTATTTTCAAAGATAATTATAACATAAGCATACTTATCCTTTATTTGGTTGAGGGAGTAAATTTAAAAGAGTGAATTTAAGTGGATTTGATAAGAAAATGTGTGAAAAGAGAATTCTAAAATACTTGAAGGAAACCATCAATGCTGGTTTGTGGTATCCAAGAGAATCCTCAATAAACTTAACTTGAACTTAACTGACTATTTAGATTCAAACTTTGCTGAGTGCAAGCTAGATAGAAAAGAACTAGTGAAACGTTTTATCTGCTAGGATCTAGCTTAATCTCATGACATAACAAGAAGCAAGCATATATTGCACTATCAACAATTGAAGTTGAATACATAGTTGTAGGGAGCTATTGCACTCAAATCGTATGGTTAAAACAGAAGCTAAGTGACTATAACCTTAAACTTTCGAAAGTGCCTTTAAAGTGTGATAATATAAGTGCTATAAACTTGACTAAGAATCATGTGCAACCTCTCAAACAAAACATATTGAAATTCGCAACCATTTCATAAGAGATCATGTGAGTAATGGTGATTGTAAAATTCAATTTGTTGAAACTAAAAAACACTTGTTGAACTTGGGATCTTAGATACTTCAAATGTCTTGTAGTACACTACAAGGAAAAAACTACTTAGAGACCAAATGAAATTATTGTTAATTGGTAACTAATAATATAGTTCACTAAAATTTTAGTGGATAATGTTATATACCAGTTATCTTGACTTAATTGGTCACTAAATGCAATCATTACTTCTTCTATTTATGATTATTTATCAACTAAAATTTAATTTGGTAATGTCAAACACCCAATTTTGTTCAAATAAATAAAAATATGTGCTAAGAAAAATGTATAAAATAAAAAAGAAAGTTCTTATATTTTGTTTAAAATAATAAAAAATACATAAATATAAAAAAACAACAGAAATAAAAAATGAAAAAATAATAAACTAAAAATATACTTGATTATTTTAGGTTTTTGTAAAAAAATAAAATATAAAAAAAGGTTTGAATTTATCCAATAAATAAACAAAAATAATTAATAATAATAATAATAATAATAATAATAATAATAATAATAAAAATGAGTCAATTTTCAAACTATTCCTAAGTTCTTAATCCTTGATTTTTCTCACTCTTAACTCTTCAGAGAATAAAATAAAAATAATAAATATAAAATAGTAACTTTAAATCTGTTATGAAGTGTTTTTGTTTACCACTTCACCTACACTTCCTAATAATAAATAATAAATAAAAATAAAAAATAATAATAAGGAACAAGAAAAAAAAAAAGTCATTCTTTCCCACTCTCCATATTCCTATCTTCCAATAAATCACTTATCTCATAACGGTACATACTCTTACTTAATAAAAACCCACTCATTAAAAGAGGAGAAAAGATAAAGGAAAATCATTGACTGAAAAAAAAAAGGGACGAAAAAAAGAGCATAGAATATTGAGAAAAAGAAACAACACAATAGAAAATAGAAGAAAAACAAAAAAAAAGATTTATTTCCCTATCTTTATTCAAAATACATTTTTTTTAAATTAATCCAATCTAGAATAAAAAGAAAACTTCTAGATTAAAAATCAAAAAATATAATTTGAAATATATTTCTCTGTTTCATATTAAACTAATCTAGAAGTCACCAATATGTTCCGGAATAGGTTAATCCAAAACTATAATTTTCAATAAAAAAAGTTTCAAATTTTATAATCCAGTAATTTCTCGAATTACATAATCCACAATATAAATTCAACTACGCTACCCACTCACCAAAAGGCACTTACGGTTTTTTTTTTCTTTTTTACAATGATTTTTTGATAAATATAAGATTTTATGGAGGTGCAGGAAGAAGGAATCCACATTTTAGTAGTTTTGTTAGTTTTTAAATATTCCAAATGTTCTTTTGAGTCCATAAGTCTTCCATTATGAGGTCCATCTCTTGAATTCTTATAGGAATCCTTACAATGTTAAGCCAACGTTACATCATAATCTCATTACATTGGTGTACTGCTCTAGAACAAACCAACACAACTATGGAAACTTTAGAGCTAATGGGCAACATAAACCCTGTAAAATAAAGTTTTCAATGTACCAAAAGAGATAACAACATCAAAATAACAAATAACTTCTCTTTGCCATGGAATCATGAACAAAGTTAAAACACCAAGAATAATCATCAACATAGGAACCCATTACAAAAAAATGCAAGGAAGAGGGTGTGTAGGACAAGGAGAGAGTCTAGGAGATGGGAAATGCTCATCGTACCTTGGTTGCTATTTCAATGGAGAATATGAAAGGTTAAACCCTTGGTCTCTAAAGTTGAAGACTCGAGCTCCAAGGTGATGGGTTAGAGATAGGGATGAAAAAGTTTAGATAGGAGGAGAAAATTTAGAAAGGTGGAACAGAAATGGAAAGGTACAACTATTTCAAAGAGAGAATGGAAAAAAGGAAAATTTTCTTTTCCTTTGAGTTCAAGTGGACTTCCAACTAGGGTAGAGAGGGTTCTCTAAGGAAATGCTTTCATTTGGTATTTGTCGTGTCTGTAAACTTGGAAAATAAAACATCCAATCTGATTTAATCTTGACTAATTAGGTTTAATTCTTTAATTAAGTGGTTTATATAGTATTTAATAAATTATTTTTATTAAATTAAGTGTTTGAAAATTTTTAGACTCCAATTGTCTAGTCAATTTAATCATAATTTTTAGTCTGTTTAATTCTAGTCAACAGTTAAACAGTTTACCAAAAGTAAATTTTCTAAGAAATTTGTAGGGGGATTCCATATGTAATTTTGAAGGTCCTATCTTATTTTTCATTAATTAAGATTTATTTTAAGTGCATAAATCAAAGTTAAGACTCTTAATTCATTTTTTGTCAATTATTTCAAAGAATTGACTAAATAAGTATTAAATAGGTACCTTATCCATGAATAATGGATACATGTATTTTAATTATGCACTTTTATTAATGGAGAAAGTATGGTTATCATAGTATCCAATTCCGACATACTAATTACAATGGTTATTGTTACTAATTTTTAATTAAATATTTTTTAATAATAAAATAACTAAAGAAAAAAAAAGCATTAAAGTTATTTAGATTTTATAAAATAATGTTTTTTATTCAGACTTATGAATTATTATTTTTTAAATAATTTAATTATATTTAAATTTATACTTTGTCATATAATTATTTGAATTTATTTTTGTAAAAGCCTAATTTTATTTGTATTAATATTTTATAATATAATTTTGTTTGAGTATAAAAAAATATATTTACATAGATATTGGTGAGTATATTGTTTCGACAAGATCGATACGTCCTTGGATACAGAGTGTTTACTACTAATTAAACCAGATTTTAAACATGCGTCTGAATAGGAAACTTTTACAACTGTCTGAGAGATTCAACCAACTACATTTAAATATTTTGTTTAGATAACACCATTTCACCTGTAAGAAAATTGCAAATAAAAATATTTTTTTTTTATTAAAATGTAATATGACTAGTAAGAGTTGTGATTTTTAAATATTGTAGTGAAGGTTATTGAGATTATGAGAATAGATTTATCAGCAGAATATTTTCTAAATTTCAAGTCAATGAAATTAAAAGAAATTATAAATATAGAAATTCAGTAAATACTTTTTATTATATTGATATATTTATAAACTTTTTTTAACCTGGACTAAAGTGAAAAAATATTTAAAATAAATAAACTATATAATTAATTATTAAATATTTACTATCCAATTAATTATTACATAAGTGTGTTCAATTTAGTTGAACTCCACCTTATTTGGTCGAATTATATTATTATGATTTCTGAATATCTTGAATTATCTTTTTTGTGACAAGTGGATATGTTTGGTGTAGGTTGTTCAAGGTGAACTTTGAAAATAATCTTGAGAATTACAACTATAGCAGAAAAGGAAGTGAAACATATCCTTGTTGAATCAGATTCCCAAACAGCCATCAAATTGATTAAGGAGATTCTCCATTTTTCATGCTAGTCATAGTGGATTGAAGTTTCTTCTTGGAGTATATATATATATATAAATAAAAGAAACCAATCATTTTGTTGATACTTTGAACCATATTTTTCTTCATTTCGTGACTTTCTTTCAAAGTGTTTACTTCAACAATTTCCCTTGTGATAGTTTTAATACCATAGTCTATTCCCTAGCTAGGCCCTTTTGCACACCACAAAAAGCTGCCCCACTATAAAATATCCATTCCATAGATCAATACATTTTTTTTTTCTATAGTTCACAGTTTTTTTGTTGTTTATCAGAAATATTTTGGCAAGATTGCATAATAAAATGAGTTTCATAAGGTTAAAAGCACTGAAATATGTACTTAATCTAAGTTATGAACAAATTTAGGTGTTGGTCATATAATTTTTTTTTTAATTTGATATTGTTCTGGTTTTTAAAGTTTACTTAAGATAAATGGATAATATTTTTTTAGAAATTTAAAAATGCTTTTAAGGTATCAATGACATTGGGACACAGGTACTAATGAATGTGATCACTTAATCTCATGTTAACGGCATAAACTAGTTAACGAGTTCCATATTATAATAGAGATTAAAATCAAAATTTCAATATTTTCAAAAATTAAGAAGTAAATGAAACTCGCTAATTTTAAAGAAATTAAAAGACGTAATTAACATCTTAATTTGCCTTAATTATTCTCTTAAAAAGAATAAAGTAAAGGTAGATCAATTTGAAGGGAAAAAAATGTTTTCTTGTCTCGGATTTCAACGTGTCTATCCTATAGAATGAATGCATTTGCATAATGATCAAAGATTGGTGGAGAGAAAACATGCCTATCGTCTAGAATGGCTTTGCATAATTATAATAGTTGGGTGGAGAAAAAGGTACCAAAATAATTCTAATGATGCAGACCCAACACATCTTTATGTAACTTCTTCAACCTCCTCTATTCTATTCAGCTTGACCTAAGGAACTTTTGCATCACGTGGTGCATAATCTCATTCAAGTTCAACTCAAATAACCAAATTGTCGGATAAAATGTCATGTTAATAAAATGAAAAGTGTGAAAGTAACAAAAGAAAGAACGTGCAAAAAAGATATGGAACATACCCAAAGTTCAAAGATCTTTTCGTCAGAAGAAGGAAAAGTAGAAGAGATTTCATATTAATAAAACAAAACCCGTTAATATCTTTATATCTCGTAACCAACAACATAGTTTATTTGTAATTTATCCTTTTGGTCCTTTCTTACCAACTAAATCTAGGGCACATGTTGTAGCCACAGTCATGAAAATAATGATTTAGAACAATGACATTTAAATTATTATTATCTTAAGGTATTTAACTTTTTACCTTTTTTTACCGAAAGTGGTATAATATTGCATCATTTTTATCAAAATAGATAGATTCTTTTTATTATGTAAATAGATAACAATGTCAAGCAAGGCGTTCTTTTTATAAATCCTATTTTTTCAATTATTAATTTTTTCTATGTTGTTCAACAAGAAAAATGGTTGTTGAAAATACTTTTTTTTCTTTTAAGAGAACCTAAAATTAATGCTATTACTATTATAACATGTTTTCATTATAATATAAATGACCATATATATTCTAGAAAATATGATTTTCTTTTAAACTTTGAAAGCAAGAATACTAGCAATATAACAAAAAAAAAATTATATTTGTTATGGTAAGAATAGACATACTATTGATATTTTTTACAAGAAACACAATTTTTCTTCTTAACACATGTTTTACAATGGTAAGAATATTAACAATTTTAACACTAAAAAGAAATTAAAAATTGAATCTTTACAAATAGGGAGATCAAGATATTTTATTGTTACGACAACAATATCAAACATTGATGACTCTCTTGTAGGAATCAAATATCAACAATAATAAAGCTTTATCTATGATTAACCAGATTGGTTCCATCACTTCTTGCAACACACAACAAGATTTATCTTTATTAACTCCTTTAAGAGAGAAGTTTTAACCATCTAGATAATCAATTCATGTGTTACTTCCCTTTTAAATTTTATTTCTTATAAGCAAATACAACATATAGTTGTTAGCCTACCTAATGGATCTAAGGTTATGGCCACTCATGTTGGGATTGTTAAATTTAGTGTTATTTTATTGATTAAAGATGTTTTATATGTTCTCAGTTTTGCATACAATTTGATTTTTTTTATTTCTAAATTGGTTTCTGGTCTTAATTATGAAGTTACCGTTACTTCAGATTTATGTGTCCAAGATCAAAAAACCAAAATGGGGATGGTTTAGCTGACAATAATGTTGGTCTTTATGTGCTTAAAATTCAATCGGTGAAAGTTTATTATGTTGTTCCTCCTTGTAATTTTGTAAAAGATAACATTTGGCATGTTCCGCTTGGCCATCCTTTTACTAAGAGGATTGCTATTATCAAACCGAAATATCCTTATATATATTTAACTGAATCTGTTAAATATGATATTTTTCATTTTGAAAAACAAAAGAAATTGTCTTTTTTCTCATAATGTTCCTCGTGCATAGTTTTTTTATTTGATTCATGCTGATATTTGAGATCCATGTTCAATTCTTCTTTAAACGATGATAAATATTTCCTTATTATAGTTGATGATCATACTCGATATATTTGATTTTATCTCACAAAAAATAAGACTGAAACTCGTATACACTTATTAATTTCATTGCTTTTGTAGAATCTCAATTTTGTAAATATGTTAAAGCCATAAAGCCTGCTAATGAATTTGAGTTTGATATGAAAAATTATTTTAATACTAAAAGGATTACACTCAAACAAGTTGCATTGAAACACCAATGTCACTTGTGCATTAATTTTTCAGTCTCATTTCTTTATGCAATTTTGGAATTATGTAGTTCATTTGATAAATTGTATTTTCACTCATTTTCTAAAAAAATCTTTATTTTTTTGAAAAATTATATAATAATGCATTTGATCTGACTCAAATTCGTGTGTTTGGATGTTTGTATTACATGTCTATTATCACTGCTAATTGGAAAAAAACTTGACCTTCGTATTAAGGCTAGAATTTTTCTTGGTTTTAAACCAAACACTTGTGTTTATGATCTTCAATCTCATATGTTAATGTTTCTCAGAATGTTATCTTTTATAAAGATCAATCTTTTGAGGAAAATAGGAATTCTTTGCATACTCTTCTACCTATTTATTATAGTGATGAAGTTAAATTGACTAGTGATTTTCTTAAAGAAACTAATAGTAACATTGAGATTCTTAGTGATCAAAATGTTGATGAAAATGAGACAGGAGATACTAGATAATATTAATCATGTTATTGATCAATTTGTTCTTTTAAGATCCACTAAGATTAAGGTTATCCTGCATATCTCCATGATTTTTAGATTACTCTTTCCTTTTGTGACAGTAACAATAAAGTCAAATATTCCATTATGTTTTTTGTATCTCTTGCTAGACTTTCACCTACCTTTAAGTAGTTTATTCTCTCAAATGATGTTAATTCCAAGCTAGAGAGTTATGAAGTTGCCTCTCAACAAGAAGAATGAAGCAAGACAATGGATGAAGAGATTGCAGCTTTGGGAAAGAATAAAACTTGGACTATCACATTTTTGCCTAAAAACAAATTTGTCGTTGGTTGCAAATGGGTATATAAGGTTAAGTATAATGTTGATGGTATTATATAGGTATAAAGCTCGTCTTATGGCAAAATGTTATACTCAATTAGAAGGATTGGATTTTATTGATACATTTTACCTTGTAGCTAAATTGACCAATATTAGACATGTGTTATCTTTAACAATTATACATAATTGACATCTTAAACAATTTGATGTTAATAATGCTTTCCTATATAGAGATTTGCATAAAGAAATTTACATGAAAATTCCCCCAGGTTTAAAACATAACAAAGAAAATCAAGTTTGTCATTCACACAAATCCCTTTTTAGGATTAAACAAGTCAACAATGGTATGCCAAACTTTCTAATCTTTTTCTCTCATAAGTTCAAACAAACTTCTGTTGATGATGCTTTATTTCTAAATTTTTTTGTTTAAAAATAACAACATAAATGTCATTCTAATAGGCAATGACATTTATGAAATAAATAACATTACTTCTTTACCTTCTCAAACCTTCAAGATCAAAAATGAGTAAACATATTTTTTGGTTTTGAGGGGACAAGTAGCAAAGGAATACATTTGTGTTAGAGGAAATATACACTTTATCTTCTTACTAAAATAGGAATGAACGCCTTTGTACTAGTTTCTATACTCGTGAATTTCTCCAATCGCACTAGTTCTAGCACAGTGAAACCTCTTAACAATCCTTCTTGTAGAGGACTTATAGGAAGACTTATCTATCTCACCAACACTCGGCTAGACATCACACATGTTGTTCACCATTTAAGCCAGTTTGTTGTCACTATACTATTCATCATCATTAGTCTTCTTTGTGTATTCTTTGGTATCTCAAACAAGCTCCAAGACAAGAAATCTTTCTTGTTGCTAAAAGTGAAATTCAATTCAAAAACTTCAGTCGTTGTCATTCTATTAGTGGCCACATAATTTATCTCGGTCATAATCCTATATCTTAGAAGCCAAAGATGCAACCAATTGTTCTTCAGAAATTAAGTATAAAGTTATTGCTTCCACTACTTGGGAAGTTTAACAACTCACTTATCTCATACAAGATCTTTAAGTATATCACTTGTGAAGTTTAACAACTCACTTATCTCATACAAGATCTTCAAGTATATAACGTACAACCATTCTTTTTTATTATGATAATGAGTCTGTCATTCAAATTGTTTCAAATCGAGTCTTTAATGAACAAACCAAACACATAGTGAAAGAGGAACTTTATCAAGGTCTTATCAAACTTCTACTCATATATTCCAATCTTCAACACATCTTAACTAAAGTTGTTCCTCCTTTTGCATTATATAATCCGTGTTCCAAGTTGAGAATGTTCAATACCTTTCCAAGTTGAGAATGTTTAATACCCATTCCCAACTTGGGAGGAGGACTCTCAAAATTCAGCAGAAAAAGAAAATCCTTTTCTACATGACTCACTTAGCAACTCGTTAGTTTGCTCAGTGCATCGTTTGTTTGTCTGTTTTCTCATTGCACTCCAGCATTGTCTGGTTTCCTTTATTTTGTTTTACATTTTCTATTATATATATATATATATATATATATATATATATATATATA
>Ga0099824_1003229_pt1 | contig 23840 bp, 11 predicted proteins | sample SiratrowhiteBW_FD_76837 | JGI IMG/M metagenome (GOLD analysis project Ga0099824, IMG submission 76837) | Root nodule microbial communities of legume samples collected from California, USA - Siratro white BW | ecosystem: Host-associated > Plants > Roots > Nodule | place: USA: California...
ATTTAATAGTATAACGCAGTGAAATGCAGGAAAAAGAAGACAAAAACATGAAAAAAAAAAAAAAAAAAAAATTTTGAAAGTTTGAAGTGAGAAGAATATTTTGTGAGAGGGAGAAAAAAGAAAACGAAAAAACTAATATTATTATTTAGTTGTTTTTTTTTTTTTTTCCTTTCATTAATTATTCTAGGCCTTTAAGCCTTCAAAAATTTTTTTTTTTTTTTTTTCATGTTTTTGTCTTCTTTTTCCTGCATTTCACTGCGTTATACTATTAAATAGGTTGTTGAATTCATTAAGACCATGTTTGGAATCACATTTACTAAAAAAAAATAAAATCATAACAGGCTTAGTGCATGTTGAGGTTGTTGTCCAAATTGTTGCAACCCACATCCCAATGTAAGCTTAAAGCATAAATTAGGATTGGGTTTCTTCTGAAAATGTAAATCTGGAGCCTCAGAATGGTTAGTCAAACAGTTTTAAATGATGCAAAAACTACTTCTTGTTGCTTCTTTTTGACAGTGAGCTATCTGAGTTGTAGAAGAAACTCCAACATGCAACATCATTTGTATTTTTATTTTGATTTGTTCTATGTGACACCAAAATTAATTTGATCTTACTGTTACTTTAACCATATTGATAACTTGTATAAGCAACACCTGTTGACAATTAGTCCACTAAGTCATTTAGAGCTCTCAATGTTTTTTCTATGGTGGGGTAAGTTGAAGGGCTTGTACTACCTGCATGCTTACATCATAGGACAGTTAACTTTCACTGCTTAAGAAATCTTTTTGCTTAGACTAAATCCATGACAATCTATAAGCATCACTTTATGCAGCATTGTATTTAAGAGCAATGCAGCTAGGAAGTAGCAACCACACTCTATTACTTCTTTTGAACATAGTAGAGTAGGAAAGTAACAAGGGTTAACACTAGGGTAGGTGCATAAACCAAAGGAAAAAGACAAAAGACAGTACTTACTAATTAGCACTTAACTGTGCTGTATTGGTCAGTTACACTCCATGATATTATATATATATATACCTTTTATCAGCAATTGATTGTACTCAAGACTAGAGTTGTGTTGTTTTCTGTCACCATCCTCTAGTCCAAAAAATGTGGCTCGGTTGCAGGAAACCAATATAGTGGGTCCATCATGCAGTCCTATCATTTTATTCAACAATTTAAACCAAATTAGTTCAGATAATTTTAACTTTCTTTTAAGAGTTGTAATTATCATGAGTAATTAGTCATAATAACCTTGTCATTGTGTTTTAAGCAAAGAGATTGATGAATGATATAAAGTAGTACTCTTACTCATTTCTATACAGACAACTGTGTGCACTGTACAGGCTTTCATGATTTGTTGTGAATTTTGATTTTTGAATAGTTGTGCATGAACCAAAGGGTGGAGAGGGTCAAACAAACTGTGCAAGTGAACCCATTAACAATGATGTCTGTTTCACACTCTTTAATGCACACCTTGGCCTGACCCAGAGCAAAATGTTTGGTCAATATTGCATACAGAAAACAGAACATGGCTATATAGATTCACAGTTGGCTTCTTCTGCCCATGCTTTTCCCCTTTGATAGCTACATGTTTTTCATATTCAAATATAGGTTTTAATATATTTTTAATTTTACAAGGTAATTGAGTTTTAATTTTCCTTTTTTTTTTCTTTTTATATCTCTAACTTTTTTTTTTTAATTTTTGTTAAATGAAAAAAATTATTTTCGGTAAAATATTTTTCTTTGATTTCCATCATTGCAAAATCTTAACTTGTATTTTTTGTTTTCTTACATTGACATATAACATTCATATTCATTATTACATTAAGAATCTAAACTTTTTAGAGGTATTACCAGCCTTAATAATCTTACTTGAGGTTATCACTTAACCCAAGTTAAAGCCTAATTAAGGAATGAGTGTTATATCACGACATGGAGTAAAAGTAACAAATTTCACATTTCAGTAAAAAATATAAAATAAATCAGAACTGACTTATTTCATAGTGAATAAAATCAAATTTAAACCAGATATATGCTTTTATTAATAATTAAACTGTATGTGAATCTAAACATAGTACACTCAACTATTCTTATGGGGTGGGTTGGCATAAATGGTGTCACATGTATTTATTTTAATTTGTGAACCAAAAAAAAAAAAAAATACCCTTCAAATCTGTTTTAGTTTTTCTATTAATTATCATTGGTGATGCAAAAATGACTGACTAAATCTGATGATGGTTTGGGGTTGGATCTCTAATATGTGTGATATGTTATATCTGGGTTGTGGTTTTTCCCCTGCAATTCAATTGCTTGAATGCAATTAATGGTGGTAGATATGGCCAAGCCAACAACACACTAAGTTCTATTTTTTCTATTCTTAAGCACTAATAAAATAAAATACACTGTGCAATATTATATAATATAACATCTTGATAAAAAAAATCTATGATATTCTGTGATACAATATTATTATAATATAATATGATATATCTATACCAGAATGCATTTTTTTTTTCTAAACACTTGTAATAAAATAAAATGAAAAAGAAATATATATGTTTCTCTGAAATCTAAAATTAACATGTGTAAATTTAAAGATAAGTTTTTAAAGAAACTGATATAAGTTTTTTTATAATTAATAGATGCATATATTAAATTAATTTTTTGAATTTTTTACTCATCTTCTTAAAATATTTATGAATAAATTTATGCTCTATTCTAATGATACATAGTTCCAAAAAAAAAGTAATAAAAAAGACAGGAGGCTGCGTTAAAGTCTCACTCTCAGATTCACTGATTACAGAAAATGTATTATATAGGATTTTATTAATTTTTCTTATAATAATTATATTAACTGTAATATATAGTTGAATAATAGTACAAAGTAAGTACTAACTGCATGATCAAGAGTGTATTTGAATAAAAGAGTGATTTAGAGGAAGAAAATACTACTTACCTGGTTGATGCAATTTGTGACATGAAAATGCAAATTCACAACTGACACATCTGATAGACAGTTTATTATTTATATATTTTTTTTATTATTAAGAAGTTCATATGCAAACAATGCAACTTTTTTTTCTGTGTTTTTTCTTTTTTCATAAATTAGGTAAAATGGTGCATCACAGGTCATACATGTGTTATACACAAATTTACAACATTCAGACTTTCTCTTATGAGCTTTGTCTGCAAACTTTGCAAAAGAAAGAGAAAAGAAAACTGTACCACATCTGAATGTTAGCTAAAGAGAGAAGTAAAATAAAAAAACATAGTTTTGAAAAAAAAAAAAAAAAAGTCCCTTTTTATGAGACAACCTACATTTTAGTTTATCTTTTTATTTCAAAAATACTAGATTCAAGTATAACCATAAGCAACTTTGGGCCGGGCCTAACATTTTTGCTTTTTCTGGTAGGTCTCTTTTGAATATACTTGTTATAAAAAAAAACTTTGAACAAAATATAATAAGGTTCTCAAAAAGTTAAAATTAATTTATATATAAGCTAATTTCTACAAATTATCTTATACATTTTCTAAAATTTTATTTTAGAATTTGTTTATGACCTAATTTTAACTTGTGGCAAAACTGGTTCTATTTTTTTTATTTTTTAGACTAATTTCTTTTATAAAATGGAGTTTATCCTAATAATGAAATTTAGTAGTAAATTTTTTATTCGAACAAAAAAAAAAATGAAGGAAACAATACTATTACCAATTGACCCTTTTAAGTTTTAGTTTTGCTCATAAGGGTGTATATGCCGAAATCATCCTACCTTGGCTTATTATTGACTAATGACTATCAATATAAACAAAGAGCTTTAATTTTCTCATTAATGCATTATAGAAAGAGTAAGCATAGCTAACTAAATCATAATATTAGTTCCTTAAGTAATGAATCCATACAACACCAAATTCTTTGCATTTCCACACTAAGGATAAAACAAAACTCAGGTTATAACTAGATTATGGCCCTATTTGAATACATTTTATAAATACTAATAAAAATGTAAAATGAATCAAACTTTTTTTGATAGATTAAAATTGACTTTTGCTCTTTAATTGTTTCAAAATATCAAGTGAGAAATCCAATTGCGTAAATTGATTTATAACTTTTATATATACGAGAGAAACTTGAATTTATTTTAGTAAATAACTACAATGAAAAGTATTCTAACGATAACATCCAATTAGAAATGAAAACTTGCTTTACTTTTTAAATTTAAAAATAATAAGGATAAGAGAAATGGAAGAAATGGGTATATTTCAATCTATGCATCACACACTATTAAAAATGCTTTTGGCTACCATTTTTTGTTCTTCAAAATTGTGAACCAAACAAATTATGACGAACAGGACCAAACATTATTTAAGTATTAATTGTGAATTAGGACCACCATTTATTGATAGATGAGTACAACAAGTACAATTATATGAGTTGGTTGTGTTTGTAAAATTGTATTCTATATGGTATTTTACCAATTAAAATAGAATTATATTATTGTGTCGTTATCAATGTTCAAAACAGAATATAGAACTGTGAAACTCTTTTTTTCTACCTTAATAATTGTGTATTTATGGAAGTAATGATTTCAATCCTAAAAAAAATATTTCAGACAGGATAATTCCTCCCTTTCTATTTTATTTAAAAAAAAAATGTTTCCTGAAGCAATTTTAGGCTACTGATTGCCACTTAATTTCTCATCCAAAAAATATATCTATAATTTTAAAATTAAGAGAAAGTATATTTTTAGTCTGTATACTTACGATAAAATTGGTTTTTTATTTTGTTATAATTTTAAATTGATTTATTTAGTCTCTTAACCTTGAGGGACATGTTGATTTAGCCATTATTTAACTTTGGAGTAGTAAAAAACCGAAAATTGTAGTCTTGAAAAGCAATTAAATCTGTATATACTTATAAAAAAATTGGAAGACTTAATTCATCCACTTAAAAGTACAGGAACTGAAATAAACTTTAAGCAAAGTTATAGACTAAAGACATATTATTTCTCTAAAATTAATGATTTGATAAAATCATTAATTTATATTTAATAATTTCTCTCAAAATTATTAAATAATTATTTGCTAAACAAATCAACAATGCTGTAACATGTCTCATGTCTGGGCCTTGGTTGAAAAAGCAAATGCAGTATGGGACCAAACGTCGTGAATGCGAGTTCAATTTTTTGGGCCTCTTTTGAACTGGAATGGACCCGTTTTCTGGTCACACGGGCCAACTAACAAACCGAGCAAATAATTGTACAAAGAAAAATAAGCATTTAATTACCTTAATTGATATAAACATAATTTTACATGTATTGTTATATTGTTAGTATAGAGATTATGATTTATATTATATGATCGCTAATGGAGATCATACAAATTATATGATTATATATATAGCCTAGTTTTATACTTATTCAAGATTTATATATTAATTCTATATTATGTATATGACCACCTTCTGATAATACTACTTTTCTTTATTTTCAGCTGTTTTGGATACAGTATGATGCTGCTGATACATATTTGATTTTAAAAACTTTAATAGTATTTTGAAACTTTTTTTTGTTATATATATATATATATATATATATGATATTTGCAGTAAATCTGCATCCAGCAGTTTGTATGAATTATGCTATGTTTTGAATGTAAACAAAATGTACACAGACTGAATACAGATTATAGTCACCTCACTCTAATTTCTTAGAATACTGTATTTATGTTTTGTTAGGTTGGAAAGAGGGAGTAAAAATAGAAAAAGATGAATTTAACTTAATATATTTAGTTGAAAAAATTGAAAGGTGGGTAAGTTTTATTTTATTTTTCACTTGTTTCTTCTTTTGTACTTTTAGTTTAATTCTTACTTATTATCATTCATTTTTTATATTCATTCTGTTTTTTTTCTTTTTCTACCAAACACGCTTTAGTGGGTCCATATATTTGTTAGTCTTTTATAAGATTTTAGCAAGAAAAAAAGGACTATTACCTCGTGCACTTCACGGGTAGTCACGATAAATAAATAAATGCAATGTTAGAAAATATATTTACTAATTATTGTGGAAATTAAATCCTGGCCCTACCACCTCACATAAGATATAGGGTTTCCTTAATGAGAAAAAAAAAGGTTAGATTTGAATAGACTTCTCCACAATCATTTTTATACACAAAAAAACTAATTCTTTATAAATTAACTTAAAATTATTTTAGTTACAAAATTTGTATAACTTTTTATATGGTTTCCTATTAATATTATTTTTAACTTAAGTATAAATTAATTTTAACTCGTAAAAAACACTTATATATATATATATATATATATATATATATATATTTTTTTTTTAATTCTTATGTAAAACTTATTTAAACAAGTCCTGCAATTCAATTGAACTACCTCACTGTCACATTTTTATCTCGTCATACATTATTATATGTACACTTCTCTCTTCTTTTACTAAGTATATTGAGTAGGCTTAAAACAACAGCAAAACAAACAATAACAATTAATTGACGGTCTACCAATACAATATTTTGTAATCTCAATTAATCTCTACGTTATATATACAGTAATTGATTAAAAAAATTAATAGCATTTGATTATCATATAATCTCTATCCACTTAATAATTTTTACGGAAATTTCTGTCTGAGAGATGTTAGATACACAGGGTAATAGAAACCACAACCAAAGACAAAAAACTATGATTCTGAAAGATGTATTCCACAACAACATTAGAAACATGAAAGTAACAAGAAACAAGGGAAAATCATATTATTTGTGGAGACTTTGTCTGACATGGAGTGAGGCTCTGCAGAGAGGACAAGTAGGGTGCGCAGTGAGCCACAAGTTCAAGCACTCAGAATGAAAGACATGTTCACATTCAATCAACATCTTCAACTTTTCATTACCTTGGAAAAGACTCAAACATATGCAGCATTCTTGCTTCTCAAAACCAACCATGATGTTGTTTGTTAGCTCAATTCCAACCCATTGGAGATCAGGTAGGGGACAGACCACTGTGGTTGGTGTGGACCTTCCATGATGAGAGAACCAACGGCGGCAGAAGTGGATGCAGAAGAAGAACGAAGGAACAAAGATGAGAACAGCAAAAAAGAGGAGCAACAAGAAGAAGCTTTGGCCATAAGAGTGAAAGAAGGTTGAAGCATTGAGCTTGGTGTGAAAGTGCAAGTGAAGTAACATGTTTGGTAAGAGATTGAGGTGTGTGAGAATAGTGAAATGAGATGAATGGTGAGAGAGATTGGAAATTAATAGTTGAAGATGAATGGAGGAGGTAGTTGTTGGTTGGCCTGAGAGAATTGAGCATCATGACCCGACCCGACCCGACCCGACCCGTGACTTCTGTGTAGGGTGGTTGTGAGCATTTGTGATCATATCTGTCTTATACCAGATAGGAAAATACCGTCTTCTGTTTTACCTTCGGAAAAATGGAACATTATTAAAGAACATAGTATTTTTTGAGGTTTCAGTTTATTTCTGGATAAAGAAAGATTCCATTGACTAGATTACTCAGGTTCTACCAAAAAAAAAAAATGTTTATCAGTAAAATTGATGACATCTTATACCAATAGCATAGTTCCTACAGAAATATAAAAAGTTAATGAAGTGGGTTAATTTACCTTTTACAATATAGAGTTCTGATTAAAAATATAATTTAATTATTTATGTAATATAGGTTTTTATTTCATGATTAATTTAATCTTTTGAAAAATTTTCTTTTATTATAAATATAATATATATTAAAAAATTATCAAGTAAGTAATTTAGAATGAGTTTATTTTAGTTAAAGAGTATTCTTGAATTTGGATTTTAAGTGTATAATTAGGTTAAATATATTGAGAGAAAAAATTGTTACTCGTAATAATTTTATTTGATTTTGAATAAAAATGTCTTATATATACAATTCTATTTTATAATAAGAATTTTTAAGAAGGTAAAATAATTATCTTTAAATAAATTAAGAGACCTAAATTTATATGTATGTTAGAAATTTAAAGATTAATATAAGTAAATAAATAGTATAAAATAACAAGAATTATAATATGACCCTGCTTAGTGGTTTATTGTATTTTATTTGTTTAAATAGATTTATAAGTAATACTACTATTTTTATTTTTTTTTTATTTTTTTCTTTTAGATGGGAAGTTGAATTAAGTACTTTCTAAAAAATCATAAAATATTAAGCAGCATAGTTTTATAAAAAAAAATAAATAAGTAACTTTCTCAAAAAAGTTTTGTAATTTCATTTTTTTCCTCTCCCTCTTGCTCTGTATCCATTCTCACCTCTTTCCCCTCTTTTCTGAAGAACGTCACTTTCTTCTTGTTCTTTGAACTTCACCTGGCTTTAACTATAATTAAATGCACTTTATTTAAAAAGTGGCATAGTTTATTCAACAGTTGGGGTTTAAATAACTCAAAGTTCAACTTATTTTTCACTCCAACTGAACATTAATATTAAATGATAATTAATTATTTTTTAGGAATTTATATGTTATGAAAAAAAATTGAATGCAGTTAGTACTTCATGTTTTTTTTACATTATCATGGAATATTATATGAATATCATTTAAATATTAAGCATTTTCAAGGCTTGATCGTTTAATTTAAATTTAGAATAAAATATAGATTAGATAAAAATTTAAAAATTTGCATTGATGAGAAATTAGCCAGTGTTATATATTACGCGGAGCATAAAATTTCGTTTTTTCTTCAATTGTATATATAAGTTGAATGCTATGTATGGGCATGTGGGGCTATTAGAAATTTGGTGATTGGATGAGGCATGGCATGGCATGGCATGGGGTATTGATTAATTTGGTGTGGTTGGCTGAGGCACTACTAAAGCTAATGTTAATTGACGGTATAGTTGTTGAAGAACTTTTTTTTAATGCTATTATTTCAAGTACTAATATTTTATAACATTCTTCTTGGAAACAAATGTTTATCATACATAGCAATTAAATTGTTTATAGATTTTTTTTGTGTTATTAATAATAATAATAATATTATTATTATTATTATACTTGTTTGATATTTAGAAAAATGGCCATGTAAGATGCTTTTACACCACATTTGTTTCAAGGCTAGAAATGTTATTAAAGAGTCAATAAATAAAAAAAGTCCCAAAAAATTAAAAATAGAAGTTAAAAAAAATGAAATAAATTAACATATTAAACTTTCAACATAAACATTGAAAAATTTGTTATAGTCCGTTATATTTTAAGATATGATTAACTACACTTTTGACATAATTTATTATATCATATAATAAATTAATTATCTAAACCCTAAACGTATAACGACGTTAAATAATTAATTAAGTTTAAAATATAGCAATATGTTTTTACATGTTATTAATGTTTTTATTACTATTTATATGAAAGGATTTGAAAATAATTTTAAAATAAAGTTGGTATAATTTAAATGATATTTAAACATTTTATTATTAAAAGAAAATATTTATATAAATTGTAATATCAATTATTTAGGTTCCATTATTTTAAAATAATTATTATCTTTCTATTTTTCTTTTTTTTATATATATTTTTTAATTCATCTTTCATCAAATTGAAGATTAGAGATCATTCTTAAATTACATAAAATACTGTTTTATCAATTTTTTTATTAGAATAAGTTTAATTTTATTTCTTTATTTTTGTTTATCTAACTAAACAGTTTTACATGTAGTGTTTCTTATTTCATAATTATCGTTGTTTGTTTAAGATTATAGAGATGTATTATTGGTCACAGTTCTATAATATAGATTGGGTTTTCTCGGTAAAATCTCCTTTTTGATTCTCACCCTTCTAATAGAAATAAAGAAAACTAATTTTAATTTTTAATAATATCCTAAGTTAAAGAACTTAGACATAAATTGATGTAGTCCAAGCTTTAAATTTTTCTTCTAGAATTGTGATAATGTGCCTGGAATATGATTTAATTCAGTTATTGTAAAGAATTGTGTTGAATAAAAATCAATTTAAAAAATTGAGATTTTGTTAATTAATATGTTGGTTGATGTAATATCTAGTTAAATATAATTAAAATTATCCATTAGTTTGAACTAGTTAATTTAAGTATGAGTGCACTTTTAATTGACTGAGGTTGTAATTATGGTAGTCTAAACCAGTAAGAATGAGTCTGAAATAAAAAGCCCCACTTTCAATCACCTCATCATTTCAAAATTCTGTATTTATTTATGCTGACTTGCTGGACGAAATTTATGAAAAAATGACACACACTCGTATTATTCTAGTTTTTTTATTAATTTTCATTGAATCTTTATAGTTGTACAATTTTTTTTTTCTTTATACCTAAAAGCTATTCATTTAACTATAAATTAAAAAGTAATTTATCTTTTTCTTTGTTGCAGTGACTCATAGACTGCCATAGTAGCCTTAGGCTTGCACCTAGGGTTGGTCACGGATGCATGGTAACTATTTTATTACGAAAATTGCATTAAATTTTCATTGGAAATTTCGTTATTCTATAATTTATTGGATGACTAATTTTCCTGTCTCAGGAGGAGGACCAATTCTCTGACAAATGAATCAGCTTTAGTGGGATTCCACAACAACCATGTCGCAGACCACACAAATACTTATTTTAATATTATAATTTATAATTAGTTCACCTGAAAAAGTTATCCACTTTCATAATGTATGAAAACTAAATAAGAAAACTGCTATGTATATTTTTTTTTTCTGTAAATACATATGCAGTTTCAAGCTATGTAGATTTAAATACTTATTTCAGACTAAGGTAATTAGGATATCAAACAATGGCTTGCTTTTTTTCTACTTGAAAAATTGACCAGAAAATGAGATAAATTGGCTTAATATTTCCTTTTCAATATTTTTTGTATAAATATAATTGTTTCTGTTAGCCAAATTAATGATTAGAAGAAAAAAAGAGTTCGAGCCCATTTTTTAAAAAAATTTAAAGACAAAATAAGTAAAAGAAAATTGAAGAAAGGATTTAATTTACTTTTGGTCCCGGCGAGGCTCGAACTCGCGACCTTCGGCTCATAAGACCAACGCTCTAACCAACTGAGCTACGGGACCAATTTATTTAGATTTAAAAATAGTTAATTACACAAAAATATTTTTATTTGTGTTCTTTTAGTTAATTAGTGAAAAAGATATTTTCAGTTAATTTTAAAATTAGAAATATGAGATTTTTATAAATTATAATTTTATGTAAATTATATTGATATTATTTCAGTAAATTTAAAAGATAAAGACTATTACTTATACGAATGTCAAAAATAATTTCTATGTAACAACTTATTAAGAAATAAATTTAATCCTAGTATATCCTTATGAAATTAAATTGTAAGATGAAAATTAAATTAATTTTATCTTTAATTAAATGTGATATCTTCCACAAAATTATTATTTTTTTCAATGCGTAGTTCTAAAAATATTTAATAAAACAGTTGTAGAAGATGGAATCAATAGTAGTCAAAGTATAACTCCTATTAATTCAATCGCGATTCTATGTTCAATTCTATGTTTGTATCTTGAGCAACTTATGTCACCAACTTTTATTTTATCACTTTTTTTAGCTACTGTTTCTTGAACCTGCTTTTATGAAAGATATTGGCCTAAAGAACACAACATATTACTTCATCTAAAATATAGGTCATCACGACTCTAAATCAAAGGTTTTCAAACTAATTTAAAAGGGCACATGGTGGAATCAGGAATCTGTCTTTTATACTTTCAAAAAAGTTTTAAAGAAATAAAAGTGCACAGAGAAAAAGGTTCGAGTGAATGGAATGACACTTCAGAATCCATTAGGATGAAGTGGCATGGAGAAATTTCAAGTGCTTTTTACTTAAGTTAGTGCGATCCCTTTTTACTTTTACCAATTAATTTTCTCATTAAGTGATAAAAGTAAAGCTACCACATAATAAGTGATTTAAGGAATGTGGTGTTTGGAGCTGTATATTAAACCATCGAGATTCACTTTTAATTGAGAATCTTTTGTTTCTCTTTTCTTTTGGGGAAGTGAAAAAATTTTGCTTTCAATCATAGTGCTATGATAAGAAGGGTTGGATCAGTCCATTTTTTTAGTATAGGCTGACTTAGGATTTCAACTCCATTTTAATCTCCTCGTTTGATACTTTTATTGTGATCTGATACATATCATCTCATTATGTATTTAACAATTAAGTGGTTATATTTAATGACATATATTTTTATTTCCGATGGTACTATACAAGGTGAGACTCTTATTTTGTTTTAATTTCTAATTGAATAATATTTAGCTGTCTTAAAATTATTGTTAAAAATTAAAGATTATAATTTCAAATTTTGGAGGAATGAAATAATATGTTACAAATATTTTAAAACAAAAAATATTTTTTTATAAAAGAAGAAATTAAATTAAGTTTAGAATGGAAAAATTAAAACTTACTAATTCTAAGAAAATTAAAATCATATTAAGCCTTTAATATTATTATTTTGCTTCTCCTTTCTCAAATTCACTCAGGCGGGGATAATGCAAAGCTGGTAAGTTACTAAGGTGGAACACAATTTGAAAAAAGATAAATGTTTTGGAATATCATTTTTTTAAATGTGTGTCTTTGGGAATAAATGTAAAAAACAAAGATAACTCAATAAATAAATCACTAAATATGTTTAATAAAGATATAATTTTTTTCACGTATGGTTTTATCATAAATTTAATGGATCCGTACAAAATGTAATTAAGTATGTAGGTAAAAAATTTATGCAATAATAATTATTGAAGGGTAAATCTTAGATAAATTTCATTGAAGTTTAAAACCAATGCACCGAATAATATAAATAAGAAGTTTGAAAAGAAATGAAGTATAATTAGGAGCAGAAAATTAATTCCTTTTACTAATATTGTATTTACCCTTGCACAATATTATTTGACACGGGCAAAATGTTTCAAGCCCAAAGTGCTAGAACAGACATTGAAGCAGAACCAAGAGTTAATGCAACAAAAGAGAGTTTTTTGAGCCACAAATTGGAGTTCATAAGCTTGTTATGAAAGAAATCAACTGCTATGAGGTCAACAAGAGCCATGTAAATCAGTATCCCTGAAGAAACTGAACCCAGTAACCCTTCCATGATCAAAGCTTTAGGGTTACTATCATCATAACCAGTCACTGAGAATAACACCATCCCCAAAATTATCCCCATTGGTGTTGTCACTGAGAACATGAAACACATGTATGCAGTTGTTCCATAGCTAAACCCTGCCTGCAATTCTCAATTTGCAGAAAAAAGACATTTACCTACTTTAACTAAAATAACTACCTTTGTACATATGAACACAAACATGTACCTTAACTATTAAAATTTGAGAGATTGATTTACCTGAGCAATGCAACCACCAAGACCCAAACCTTCGAAAATCTGATGAAATGACAAAGCAACAACGAGTGGGCGAATGGTGCAAACATTCTGCGACATTCCCATAGTGACTCCGATGATAACGGAGTGAAAGATTATCCCTATCTCCAACACCTGCGACACCAGCTTCTGCTTCAACCTCATCAACTCTTCAGCCCTCTCCACTTCACCGCCACCACTGCCAACCAGCTCAATACTCAATGAGCCACCGCCACCCTCCTTCTCCTCCGTTTCCACCGGCGTGTAGTGCGAATGCTCCACGTGAGAGCTCGCCACAGTGTCCACCAGCAGAGCCAACAGCACCCCACCCAGGGTCACCTTTCAATGCACCAGAACCAAGATTCAATTCAACCCAGTGGTTAAAAATAACAACTTTTACTAAAATTTTTGTCTCTAGGTCAAGCAAAATTACCAGGCCCGCAAAGGGAAAATCCTTCCATGGATGTTGCGACGCCACCTGGCAATCGGAGAGCGCGGCAAATGCATCCGGCAACACATGAACCAACGAGGTGGCAAGAATAACACCAGCAGCAAAACATTTGATCACCAAGATAGCTATATCGTAGAGAGACTTTCCTTGGAAGTATCGTGCTAGCATGACGGGCATTGACACACCCATCACGCTGGTCACGAAGATTGTGAAGATGGAAACCACTTTGAAATGTGCTGCAGCGATGCTGTTGCGGCACATAGCAGCCTGAGCCATGTCCGTCACGCACTCCGCCATGGTGTGAGGGAAGAGTTTGTTGCGTATAGAAGAGCTTGCAGAGAGATGAAATGGTGTTTGAGTTTAGGATTTGTGTGTTTTCTTTTAGCGAAGAGGTCCCATGCATTCGCTCGCCCACCAAGAGTGTTTTCTATTGGTGGGTGCTTTCGTGTGCTGAATCTGAAATCCATCAGCTTCATGGAAGTGCTTGCCTTTTATAAACTGTTCAGTGTTCAATCTTTCGTCACGCATTTTAAAGGCTACACGTAAAGATGGAGATGAACAAAGTTGTAACTTGCTGCTGGCTAGTGCTGTGGTGATGCTTTTCAATTGAAACCCCACATTTCTTAATGCATGTATCTTGAACGAGAAAAGATAGGTAGAAAGAGATAGCAAAAGAACCATCTATAGATATAACACGTATTTTATATATATATATATATATATATATATATATATATATATATATTATATAATATTTTATTATATAAAGCATTGTTAAATGGCTGAAATGAATGAAGGGGAGTTAAAATATGATTTGTGTAGATATAATATGTGGTGAGAGAAGCTTTTAAAAACTAGTTTAAGATTAGTGGTCATGATTATGTGGAAGTTTTCTTTGTTTTGAGTCTTTCTTCCATTTCTCACTTCAATTATATATATATATATATATATATATATATATATAATTTAAATAATTTATAAATTTAAATATTTTTAGTTAAGTATTTATTAAAGAATTATTTTATTGAATGTATAAAGTATTTTTTACTTTTGTTTAAATTTCTGTGGGTCCAAATGAGGGCAAAATTTCAAGGTTACTGTAATTTTTGTGTCACATTAACTAAATGGACAATTTTATTTCGCACAGTTTCACTCAAATCATTACTTCTTTCTTTTCTCCATCCTTGTTATTTTATTGGTAACTTGACACAGCATATAACCATCAAGTTATTTTATCATATTATAATTATTATTATTTTTATTATAAAAATGTTAAAAAGTTTAGACTCATTAGTTTCATTATTTGCTCTCTCCTTTTTTATTTATGTACACATAAGTTTTATTTCTTTTAATAATATAAAAATTTAAAATAATAAATTTCTAAAAGATAATCATGCATCATTTTTTACTCAATACATTTTCCGAAAATTAAAAATATTTCTTTGAGGTAAAAGTCACATGAATAGTTAATAATATCATTGTATAATTTATATTATCTCCACTAATTGTCTCACTCGTCAAAAATATTATCAATAGTCATCTCATATTCTAAATGACATGAATTAGATAAGAAATAAAATCTTAAAAATACTAAAATTCAAAAAATCAAAGATATTAACCAACAACTAATCAACTCTTCATTATAATCAATTCTTCTTTTTCTTGTTTTTCTTTTTTCTTGTTTTTCCTTTTTGTTGTTGCTTTTTATGTTATTTCTCTTCTTTCTGCTTCTTCTTCTTTTTTCTGTTCTTGTTTTTTTTCTTATTCTTTTTTTTTAACAGCCAAGAATAAAATAAATAAAAGGAGCACTTAAAGGGTACACCAACCCTTTTACAAAATGAAAAATAAGGAAGGACTACAATGTAATATCACTATACAGAAAAAAGCAAAGACAAAAAAAGGTAGAACACCTAGCGATAATACTAAAAAGCCCACCTACTTGAAAAGAAACTAAACTATTAACCAAACACAAAAGACGCTTCCGTTCCAGTACCAACCCCTATAGCCTCCTTGTAAACCAAACCCAATACAATGGTATGCCTCTTACTATGACCACAAATCTCAAAACAAACACATGTACAACACAGAAAAACCAAAACTACTACACAAGAAAGTAAAAGTACTAACTCATTAGTACAGTCCCACAAAACTCCTCAAAAACATACACTTGAGTTAGTTTAGTGTATCAAGACACTTAAGAGGAGCAAAGTGCTAGTCTGAATAAGAGAATGCAATTCTCTTAAACTTATTCTTAAGCTAACACCAACTCTTGAGCTGAGTTAGAGTAAAAATCTTTGTAGCATATACTAATCATCTGTTAAAAATCACCTTATTCATATGGTTCCAAAGCTCCGTCACTATAGCCAGCCACATCCCTTTCCAAGCTAAATTAACACACTGTCGCCAGCTTACAAGACCAAAACTTTGAAAGTGAATAGTGATAGACTCATGTCTGACATTGACATTTCCAACCCACCTCTCACACTTCACACTGATCCCAAACATTTTGGGCCATCTTGCACGTGGTGAACAAATGTTGTCCTGACTCTTCGTATTCTTGACACAGTGGGCAAGACAAGTCCGTCAACTGCATACCTCTTTTAGCTAAGTTAAGTCTGGTTGGTAGTCTATCTAGTAGTAACCTCCAAGCACAAATAGCTGCCAACAATCTTAAGAGTCAACAACAACTAAAAGATCTCAGACACCTGCATCCGGTCCTCCTTGTTCAACACATTATACCCGGATTTAATAGTATACTCTTAATTACTATCACTGTCTCCTACCCACACCAGCCTATCCTGATCACTTGAGGGCCAACGGACATTAGAAATCATAGCCAGTAGTTGTTCTTATTCGAGCTTCTCCCAAACAAACCTCTCCCTGCGCCAACCTAAACACCACCTGGAGCATCCTTCGCTAGTAATGTCCCCCCTTTAGACAAGGTCACCCATCACACTTTCTAAACACTGAGAGATCGTAAACAATCTTGGAAACTTATCTTTCAAAACCTGACCGTCCACCCATCTATCTTTCCAGAAATTAACCCACCTACCATCCCCTAGAATCCAATAACATCTACGGTCAAACTAATGACCTAGTTCACCCTTATCAAAGATCCTACAAACATCCTGCCACCAAGCAGAGTGAGATCTGTGGACCAATGTAGCATCCATATTCCTCCAGTTACCATACCTAGCTTCTAGGACCTCTCTCCACAACCCCTCACCAGTAACCTTTACCTCCAATTCCACTTAGCTAACAAAGCATCGTTAAAACATTCAATGTCCTTAATTTCCAAACCACCAACTTCAACTGGACTGCACACCTTATTCCAATTAACCCAAGCAATCTTCCTTTCTTCTTGTTCTTGTATCTTTTCTTGCTTCTTCTTGTAGTTATTACTTATTGTTCTTGCTTCTTCTTTATTGTTCTTGCTTCTTCATCTTGTTCTTATTAAAAAATAATAAGAACAAGATGGAGAAGAAAGAACAAGAAAGAAGAAGCAAGAACAATAAGCAATAACTACAAGAAGAAGAAATAATAAAAAGAGGAGGCAAGAGCAAAAAAAAAAAGCAAGAACAAGAAGAAGAAGCAACTCTTTTTCTTGCTTCTTCTTCTTACTCTTACCTCCTCCTCTTATTATTATTTCTTCTTGTAGTTGTGGTTTATTCTTCTTACTTCTTCTTTCTTGTTTTTTCTTCTCCATCTTATTCTTATTCTTTTTTAATAAGAAAAAAATAAAAAAGCAAGAACAATAAATAATAACTGTAAAAAGAAACAATAACAAAACAAGCTACATGAACAAGAAGAAGAAGTAAGAAGAAAAAAAAAAAAAAAAAAAAAAAAAAAAAAAAAAAAAGAAAAAAAAAAAAAAAAAACATGAAAAATAACAACAGAACAAAAGAATAATAAAAATAAGTAAAAATAAGAAAGAAAAAATAAAAATAAGGAAAAGTAACTATAACAAAAGAGAAAGAAATAAACAAAAACAAGAAAGAGTTTTTTTATTGTAAAAGAAAAAAATTAAAAACATTGAAATATGATTAGAAACACAATCACAACACTTATAATTATTTAGTAAATTTTATTGGATTTTTTATGAATAGGAAGTAATCCAGAATTATTCGGTACTCAAACAAAGTTTTGCTGTATCTCACTCGGTAACAATTTAATGGTTTTAATATAAAATATTTGATATTAGTAGCATATTTTATTTTCCGTTATTTTTGTATTTATTATGTTTTTAATTAGCAGAATGTAAAACAAATTTATCTCTGAATAATGATTAGTCCAAATCCAAATCTTCTGTCCCTAGCACTTTATTCAAACCTGATGTTATCGCAACATTTAACCTTGTCCTCAAAGGCAGGTCTGTATTTACCACCAAAATCTTTGTCTGTCTAAAGACCTATCTTTCTATCTCCCCTGTTATATACACGGGATCATAGGAAAAAACTTAACGGAAACAATAAAAATAATAGTAAATCAAAGGGGGTTCGGTTTGGTTGAGACGAGGAACGTATAAAGAGAGTGTGAGGTAGGCGATCAAAGAAAGAGTGAAGTGGTAATAATCTCTGTTGATTTATATGGAAGGGACTCGACGATTGTTTCAACGACATGTTTACCCTTTTCTGTGGATCATCACAACAAGGTTATCGTTTTCCAGTCTCATTCATTCACATAAAGAAATGAATAGAATAAAAAAATCAAACCATCACTTTTTATGGAACTAAAAAAAGTAAATTTTTATTTTAGAATTTTTAATATTTCTAAACTTGCCATCATTATTTTAATCCGTAAAATTGTGTCAAATTTGTTAATAATTTAAGCGGTGAAATGAGTCTTCAAAATGACACTTACTATTCTAAAATTATATTCATTTATTTTTATTTAAAATCTACATTAATACTAATATATAAAGAAAATGCAAATTTATAAGCTTCTTATAAACTACAGGCACTGAAATTATATCTTGAAATTTATATTTTTTTTATTTAAAAATGGAAAAATTGAATTAGATGAATAACATAGGATATCGAAGAAATAAACAGAAAAAATCAAAATTTATTGAGTGATATAGCTCATTCAAATCTGATTTTTGATATTGGCGTCATAGTTACTGAAATAGAAAAAAAGAAAAAAATGGTACACTGAAAAAAAAAAAGAAAAATTAACGGAAGCAACTCTTTATCAGAGCCAGGTTTCGATCCTGGGACCTGTGGGTTATGGGCCCACCACGCTTCCGCTGCGCCACTCTGATTATTGATATATAATCCACAATAATTTTATTTATCAAATTTAATGTTTCAAACATACATTATTTAATATTTGTAATATTTGCAAAAAGCAAATGCTCTGAATTTTCACAATGTTTTGGAAATTTTGTCTTTTTTTTATAATACACTGTTCTTATGGATTCTCAGTCTTTACATTCCTTAAAACCTGTATAGCTTCTACAAATGTCCAAGCTCCTACACAGTTTAGGTTCTCAGTCAACGAGATGGTGTTTATGAAATACACATAAAAAAGAAAAACAATAAAACCCGAAAAAGAGAAAGAAATATACAATACATAAAATCATAAAAGAGAGGAATATTTTCTCTGAATTGTATCTTCAAATTTATAATTAATATCATAAGAGAAAATAATTGCATCTGAATAATAGCAAATAAAATTATATATATTTCTAACTTTTATTTTATTCAATTTAAAAAAAGATGCTTATTAGTAACTTAAACTACTCTCGTTTCATAAAAAATGCGCTGCATTTATATTTGACAGTTTCTGTGTTAAATTTTCTATAAAATAATCCTTCCATATCCAATACTATAATTTTTTTTCTAATATACTTAAATTTTTTTTTCAATTTATATATTATTATCCAAATTTTATATCTAAAAATTTTAATTAATTTAAATTTCGTTTTTTATTAAATGTTTCACAATGGATATGTTTAACATGTTTAGAAATTTACTTAATTTTCGTTCTCTATTTGTTGTGTAGATCCGATGTTTATTCTTGAAAAAAAATTAAATTGTTTTATAACAAAATATATCATTTAGATAAAAAAAATTTAAAATTATTTTTTTATAATTTTATGAAAATAAATAAATTATTTAAAATAAGAGAATTTTAAATTCTATCTAAAAATTAATAATTTGAAAATTTTTATATTTTTAGAGTCACTAAAATTTTTAGGATTAAAATAACTACTTTTGATTTATGTGAATTAAGAAGTATTGATTTTGATAAGAGTTATTTTTCAAAATATCTAGAATTATTTTTGTTGATTTTGTTTGGACAAGTGTTATTTTGTATTTGTATTAGTTAAGATTTTTTAAGCCAATATAAAAAAGACTATCCTTTTTACGGATGTAAATTAGATTTTTCTAATTGACCTATTATGGTTATTGTTTTGTTTGATAAATGTAGTGATTATTTTTTTATTATCGATATCAATATTATATTTTGTTGATAATTTGTTAGGATTATTTTTTTAATATTAATTAGAAAAATTATCAACTAACATGAAGAACATTTGTTTTATTCTAATATCATCCGAATTTTTTTTAACTGACATCCATTAAAAATTTAAAAAATATAAATAACGCTATCATAAAAATAATCTTAAATAATATTAATATAAATAATTATCGTCAATCTCAACAGAAAATAATCTCATATCTTAAATTATAATTAAAAAATAACATAAAAGAAATCGATTAAAATATCGCTAATATTAATATTTTTAATTATTAACAATTGATGATAATTGAAACATTTTATCTAAATGTAAAAATTAAAATTTAATAAATTTAAATTATCGTATTTAAGCAAAATACTTAAAACATAAATTAATTTAAAATAATAAAAATATTCAAATTCAATATTAAAATATCTAAGAAATCATAAAATATTTTGGAACATCAATTCAAATTTGATATTTAAATATCTAAAAGATTATGAAATTCTCTATCAAGGTAAGGAAATTTAATATGAAATTCTCCGTCAAATAAGCCTATATTCGCATTGCCACCTGCTCCTTTTTTCTCTGTTGATCTATATTCCTTGTTGAGCACTGTTATGAATTGTTTCTTTCAAAAGTTAATTTGTTTTTCTGCGTTTCTTCCAACAGCGAAGTTTTCACAATACCCAAACTGTTTTCCCTTCTCGTGTGTGATTTTTCTGAAACCCAATTGCCTAAAGTTTTCCTTGTCAATGTTGAAAACATTTTGATTTCGAATTTTATTCTTGAATCTAAAAATATCAGAAATGGGAACTTTTCTTCAACACGAAAGAATTTTGCTACTGTATGTATTTTTTGTTTGATTTTGAAAGAATTAATTTCTTTTCAAGTTCTTGATTTTATTTTTCAAATAATTTGATTTTGTTTTATATAATTCTGAGTCTTTCTTTAAGTGCACGATTCTTACTAGTTTTGTCTTGTAATTTTTGGGATAAACATCCATATTTTTTTTACTCGACTGATCAAAGTATTTTTTTTAGTCCAAGATAAAATAAGTATTTTGAAATTTGAATTATGACGCTGATGAATCACTGTACCCTTCAATGTAAGTTGCTATTTTTTTTAATTCAAAAGCAAATTTATTTATTATTTTACTAAATTGATAAAACACATGTTGTGGTTCTTGTGAAAAATTCTATATAAGAACATTGTATTTTTATTAATGATATATTAGATAAGAATTTCAATATTGATTCTGGATTTATTTTAACTACAAGGAAATTTTGAAAATTGAAATGAGACTTTCTCACTTATGGCATGTTTGTTTGGTTGATTTCTCGTTATGTTAAAAGTTAATATATTATATTTATGTTAGAAGTTAATATATTATATTTGTATGACCTCTTATTTCTCAATCTCATTTTAAATTTTCTAAAAGTTGGAATATATACTTGACTTTGTTAATAACATCTGGTCACCTGATCATCAAATTTATTCTTGTTTTTGCTTCCTTTTTGTTCTTACTTATTTTTGTTCTTGCTTATTTCTTCCTCTTGTTCTTATTTATTTCGTCTTTTTTTTATCGTTTCTTCTTCTTGCTCTTGTCTCTTCTTATTATTGCTTCTTCTTGTAGTTGTGGCTTATTGTTCTTGTTTCTTCTTTCTTGTTCTTGTTTCTTCATCTTCTTTTTCTTCTGGTTGTTCTTACTTTTTGTTTTTGTTCTTGCCTCTTTTCTTGTTATTGTTTCTTTTTATAGTTGTGGCTTATTCTTTTTGCTTCTTGTTCTTTCTTCTTTATCTTGTTCTTACTCTTTAATAAGAACAAGATTGAAAAGGAAGAACAAGAAAAAAGAAGCAAGAACAATAAGCAATAACTACAAGAAGAAGCAATAACAAGAAAAGAGGCAAGAGCAAGAACAAGAAGCAAGAACAAGAAGAAGAACAAGAAGAAGAGTTGTTTCTTCTTCTTCTTCTTCTTCTTCTTCTTGCTTCTTGTTCTTGCCTCTTTTCTTGTTATTGTTTCTTCTTGTAGTTGTGGCTTATTCTTCTTGTTTCTTCTTTCTTGTTCTTTCTTCTTCATCTTGTTCTTACTCTTTAATAAGAACAAGATTGAGAAGGAAGAACAAGAAAAAAGAAGTAAGAACAATAAGCAATAACTACAAGAATAAGCAATAACAAGAAAAGAGGCAAGAGCAAGAAAAAGAAAAAGAAGCAAGAACTAGAAGAAGAAGAAAGAAGAACAAAAAGAAGAGTTGTTTCTTCTTCTTCTTCTTCTTGTTCTTACCTCTTTTCTTGTTATTGTTTCTTCTTGTAGTTGTGGCTTATTCTTCTTGCTTCTTCTTTCTTGTTATTCCTTCTTCATCTTGTTTTTACTCTTTAATAAGAACAAGATTGAGAAGGAAGAACAAGAAAAAAGAAGCAAGAACAATAAGCAATAACTACAATAAGAAGCAATAATAAAAAAAGAGGCAAGAGCAAGAACAAGAAGTAAGAAGAAGAAGAAGAAGGAAAAACAAGAAGAAGAATCACTTGGGCACCAAGTCATCTGATTATCTAAGTCTCCAAGTCACTGGTCACAAGGTCATTGGTCACTGGCTCACGTAGCCACTTGATCACCTTGCCAACAAGTCACCTGCTCACCAGGTGATCTGATCACCTTATTACCTGCTCACCAAGTCACATCATCATGTCACTTGATGATCTGGTCTCCTGGTTACATGGTCTCCATGTCACATGGTTATCAGGTCACATGGTCACTTGGTCAACTATTACCTAGTCACCAAGTCACTTGATAAACTAGTGACTATGTCACCTGGTTACTGGACTTGGTCATCAGATCACCAAGTCACCTGGTGACTTGGTAACTTAGTGACTAGGTCACGTCGTCACCTGATCAGGGTCACCAGGTCACCTGTTATTTTATATTTTATATTAGGTAAACTATTTTGAGTCTAATATGAAGAATATAATTTTTTTGTCGAATGTAAATTATATTTTTTCAATGAATTTGTTATGCTTGTTGTTTTGTTTGGTACATTTAGTTATTATTTTTTAATATTTATATCAATGTTATTTTTATTAATAATTTATTAAATTATTTTTCTAATGTTAACTTAAAAAATTTTCGATCAACATTAAAAATAGTTGTTTCATTCTAATATCAATTGGGAGGATTTTTTAGCTAACATAGACTGAAAAATTAGAAAAAAAAAACTCCAATAATAACATCACAATGATAGCTTAATTAATATCAATGCAAATAATTGTGATCAATTTTAATAGAAAACAGCTCACATTAACAAATATAAAGAAAAAGTTTTATAAATGTCAATTACAAAATATCTTTACAAATTAACTGAAAAAAAAAATGTAACACTTCATATTTCTAATATATATATATATATATATATATATATATATATATATATATATATATATATATATATATTTTAAAAATTATTTCAAAATATATATTTCTTTGTAAGTATATAAAATTATATATATAAGATATTTATATATATATATTTTTCAAAAAA
>Ga0099824_1003232_pt1 | contig 23829 bp, 14 predicted proteins | sample SiratrowhiteBW_FD_76837 | JGI IMG/M metagenome (GOLD analysis project Ga0099824, IMG submission 76837) | Root nodule microbial communities of legume samples collected from California, USA - Siratro white BW | ecosystem: Host-associated > Plants > Roots > Nodule | place: USA: California...
TTTTTTTTTTCTCTTTTTTTATTTTTATATATATAATAAAAAAAAAATATGTGATTTAAAATATTAAATTTTAAAAATATAAATAAATATAATATATATATATATATATATATATATATATATATATATATATATATAAATGATAAGAAAACAAGAATGAGAACACTACCGGTTTTTCTTTTAAATTCGGTAGCTTTAATTAGAAAATGGGTTAATTTTATTTCATTGTTACTCCTTAATATACGTGTATTCACATCTTTATAAAATAAAAAAATATCAAAACTATAAAAATAACTATATACATAATCAAAAACAAATATAGAAATGAATAGGTTTTACATCTTACATTGATTACCTCAAAAATGGAAGTGCATGAACTTTAAGCAAGTGTTGTCATTATGGTGTTTATATTCATCCGCGTACACGGCAATGCCATGTCTTTATTCCTTGAGTGTCCAAACAGTCTTCTCTTTGTTTGTACCCATCTAAAATTCCTATGTTAAATTTTGACATGATTATATAATCATGAAAAGATCGTACTTATTTCTCTTCTTTGAGTAATATAACTTCATCTATTTTAGTTTTTGTGAAAAAAATAGACACAAAATAGTACATAATTTAAGATAAAGTGGCTAATTTAAACAGTGATGCTACTTCCATAAAATAATATTGTAATTTTAATTTTTGAATTTATTTTTACACGAGTGACAGTTTGTAATTTTTAATTTTTTAATTATTGTACTTCCATAAAATACTCTTGTCTGGTGGCAAAAATATTACAAATCCTGAGTTTCACAAATTTGTCAAACTGTGACACTAGCTTGTTTTGGTCTTTCCCTACCACTAGGAAGTCAACACAACCAATATTTATTGTGTTTGCAACTACCATAGTTCCCACTAGGAACACCACCAATCCCATACAGGATCAATTTTTTTTTTTTTTCCTTTCAAAGTCTTCAACTTCTAAGTGACAGTTGAGGCTTGACATGGGTTATTAGCAACATTAAAGTGAGTCAATGCACCTCATTGATAATTGAGTTAAAAATGAATTTATTCAATCAGACTCACTCTACTATAAATAACAAAATTTTACAATCCAACTTAAATCATAATGTTAATTCACTACAACAAGTTTCGTTTAATAATTTATTTCATATATTAGTAGACTACATTCAAAGTGAGTTGGTGAATCTACCTATATTTATTGCAGTTTAAGAATATTTGAATAAAGATATTAAAAAAATCATATAAAAATAAGCTGCAAATATGAAGTAGTCAAAATTTGAAACACATCTACAAATATCCACATATAACAAAGATATTGTACAAGAGCCATCATCTTACAAGAGTGCTGCAATTATGTACTGTTTAATTGTGCTAAGAGATAAAAGCTCCAACATTTGTACTTTAATTGTTGCTGTATCCTAGCACATTGCTTGCACCCGCCCCTTTCCTAGTATTTACATTGTTGGGCAGGTCACAGATGAGGCCAAGTGAACAATTTTTACGCAAGAAGATGAACTCCTCAAAGAATGAAGTGAGTATTCAGGCCACATTACCAAGAACTGTACTTGGTGGCCACTTCTGCCTCGTAGATAAAGAACAATCACATTGTTGGATTGCAGAGCCTTTGCTCTCTCATTTTGCATAGAGGTGAAGCTTATAGCTTTGTGAGACTCTGATAATGCATTCTCCCCCCTCCATTACCTTCACCATGGGATTCACATTCTGGGGCTAAGATGAGATCATTGAGATTTGTTAGGTCCAACTCCAGATATCTGCAACCATTAAACTTGTCCTGGACATTCCACCAGTATATCCAAGATGTGTATGGATAAACTTGAGAAAAGTAGAGGATAAAGTTGAACTTCTGAGTGCCAATTTCGGTGGCGATTTAGAACTCTAATAATTATGACCGATACATATTCCTTTGTGGAGATGCAAAACTTAAGGGAGACAGTAATGTTCTCCTTAGAAATGGATGATCCAATAGCTGAGCTGCCGATGGACGTTCATTTGGGTTAACCTGTAAGCATTCAAGGATGAAATCTCGGGCTTCCTTAGATAAATAATCCGGAATACGTGGAGGTATACCCTTGCCAATCCGAAATAATGCTTGCATCTGTTGCAACACAAAACACATTTACAAATAGGAGGCTAAATACAGTCTATAAATCAATTAATGAAAAATAGGAAAGTAACAAACTTAATATTAAGAACGATGACATAAGAAGTGTTATAATAATACATACTCCTTCCAGATCCGAATAAGGAGGTTGGCGTGTCAACATTTCCAAAACTGTACACCCTAAGCTCCATATATCTGCGGCTAACCCATAACCACCTTGGTCCTTTAAGTTAACAACCTATTAACCAACAATTTGAAGTTAAAGCAGTCACAATAAAAGCCTCACTGGTGTAAAAACATTCATTTTTCAGTTCACTGAAGCATATCTCATTAATCACAAATGGATGGAAAAACTATAGTTTCAAGATTGTGAAAGTTCGTTCTGGCACATTTGGAATATGTACTATAGAGTAAACTGAATTAGACAAATGATAAAAGAGCAGAGGCAAACCTCAGGGGCCATCCAGTAAGGGGAGCCTTTGCTTGATCTAACATCATTAAATTTTGTTGCCTAAGAAGGTTGAAGATCGAAAAAATATAAATTATATAATTACAAGCAACGTATTTAGATTGTGTATGATAAGAAGCTGAAAAGAGAAATTTAGCTTTGTTCAAGGTTACCTTTGCCAACCCAAAATCTGCAAGCTTGACTGCCCCACTTACATCAACCAGTATATTAGCACACTTGATGTCCCTTTAAAATTGAATATTTGAATTGAAATATTCAGAATATAGCAAATCAATGGCAATTCAAGATATTTCAGAAGTTAATTTTTAAGCACTGCGTACAACTTTCTAAAGTTACTTCTTACACATCCCTATTTCATATTCAGAATTTTAAATTCTTAGATGAAGTTGCTAAGTTCTTAAATTTCTCATTTAACAAAATCCAAGGCTATTTCTACAGGAAATCATCACATTTCAACTTTCTTACACTTGCAGTGCATGTCAGACTTTGATAATAAGCTCCACACCCAGTATACTTTGAAAACTAGATCATGAAAGACAAGTCTACTTAATAAGTTCCAAATACACCATACAGGCTGGACTTCTAAATGTCATGATCATACACTTTGAAAGATATCTGTTCTCATCCGGTTTCAAGCTTGTATAAAGTTCCAGTTAGTTGCACATATGCACAAACACAGACACACACATTGACAGTAGTTGTGAAGAACCCCTTTACTATCCAGAACATTCCAGAATATTTTTCCCTGTAATATTACAAGTGAAACAAAAATATATTGACCCTTTTCCACAAATCACTTTAACATCATTAACCAAACCACAAAACCTACTCATGAAACTCGGTCAAATGATAGTTTTGTTATCATAGGCACAGTTATTGCTCAGTATCATGATAGGAAATTCATCCACGTTACCTGTGGACCACATTGTGATCATGAAGATACTTCAAGCCACATAAAATCTGCCTTGTGTATGCAGAAACTTGAGAATCGTTTAAAAGATACTTTTGATAGAGACTTGCTAATGAACCTTTTGACATAAGCTCAAGGAAGATATACAGTTTACTTTTGTCCTGCGAAATACCAAATTCAAATGTAAACAACAAAGACAATCAATAATAGACATAAGACAAATAATGTATTTTAAACAAACAAAAAATAATTTAATAAATCCCTAATTTGCTCCTCAGAAAAATAATTAGAACGCCCAACTTGGTCTGCAAAAGCTTAGTGACATACTGACACTAAACTGATGCTCCAATGTCTCTTTATCAACACAAGACATCAATTTTAAACAGAACAGATTGGGGAATGAAACATTTCCAGATTCGTTGCATTTCATTTACAAGTCCAAAAGAACAGTATACATTAATTCTCTCAACAAAACAGTCCAAAGTATTAACAACCTATCTCCCTCCAACAGTCACGTCGTATCTCATCACCTCTTTTTTGTAATAGTGACATCATTTCCTCACTCCACATACATATTAGTAGGGGGTGAAATTGTTAGAATTGCCACAATTTCCAAGATGTTAAATGAACAAGGTGATTTTCAAGCAAGTAAATGTTTATATTCTCAAGTCATCGAAATGCAATTATTCTTCCTACAATTCATATTCTTTCAGAATAAAAGAGACTTGCTTCCTAGTAACACAGCATACCTTGTCCGAGCCATAATATCGAACTATGTTTTTATGCTCAAACTTACTCAAAAGAGATATTTCCTGAAAGGAAGGCCAGGCATATCATACATAAGAATACTTCCATATAAGAAATAATGGTTAAATCATAAGCATTGATGAAAAGCCTGGGTCCCCCAACCTGCTGAAGTTGGAAAATGCTCTGTTTTCCCTGAGTACCTTCATCCAGCAAAGACACCTCCTTTACCGCAAAAAAGAATCCCTCACTACAAGAAAAGAAAATGAAAATGTTAACCTATAAAAGCAATGTAAATTATAAAACTAAATGAACCTCCAGATGGTCTGTTTGATACAAGCTTGATAATAAAATAATTGGATTTTTTATGTTTCCTACATAAGATTCCACTGGGGTAGCTGCTTCAAATAAAATTTGCCTAGAAACGGCCAGTACAATGACAGAGCTGACACACTCCATTGACCAGGTAAACCAACTTTCCAATGTGTTTAACTCCTCCTTAATGCTTTAGATAATTTCCAAATAGTCTCCTGTCCTAATTTTGGCACAAAAATAGCTGTGGTTTATCATATGCCAACGATAAAAAGTCACATTTCTAAAAGGAGATAAGCATGGGACTAGGCTGAATCCAACAACAGATGACACCATAGAACCAACAAACTTGACTGAAATAGACCTAACTCAGATTCTATCTCTTTGAAAAGTGAAATAAGTAAAATTTAAGTCTAACTTAACCTCACAGAGACTGAATTATAATTGTCATATCTCTAATGGAATCTCCATCACAACTCTTACAAATACAATTAAGTATGAAATGGTGCGCAAGAATTTATAAGCAATTATAAGATTTCATTTGAAATAGTATCTGACTGGTGCACATTCTGCGCAAATTGAATGCAATCCGAGCACAAAAAAGGTATTTAAATCACGTCAGCAACCATAAAGAAACTAAGGTAATCAGGGTTTCCTCCAAAGTGGAAGTTAGTCCAAAAAACACCCCAACCAGATATTAGACACCCAAGTCATTAAATAAACCACCAACCAAAAACAGAGTGAAGTACAAAAAGGGAAAACACTCACTCAGTGAAGCCTTCATAGACAGTTCCGAAAGACCCATTTCCCAAGACGTCACCTTTTTGCCAGGAGGAGAAAGTCCGTCTAGACCACTCGAATGAAAAGGAGGAGACAAAAGGCAGAACCAGCTCATCCGGCGCGGCGGAATTAGAAACCGAACCAACCCTCTCGACGCCAATGTCACTGTCATCATCGTGGGAAGTGGTGAAGGACCCTGAATCGGTGAAAAGCACGCTTCTTTCACCGTTTCTCAACCTGCCGACACTACCCCTACCCGCGTCATGCTCCCCGGAGGACCAGGGGGAGGAACCCAGAACGGAATCATGAACGGAAACGACGTCCTCTTGGAGGGTAGACGCAGCGGTAGCGGTGACGGAAAGAGGGTGGATCTCGGGGGTAGCGTGGATAAGCGCGTGAGAGGTAGGGGTGGGCCCGGGGGCGTTGGAGGAAGCAACGCGGGCCTTGCGGGCTTCCCAGTCAGCGGTGGGGATGGAGAAGTCTTCTGGGCCGGAGAGGCCCAAGGTCTTGAAGATGCGGTCGAACTCGCCGTCGATGCCGAAGAGACGGAAGCTGGTTTGGTGATCCAAATGGGTGGAAGAGGGAGATGGTGGAGAGGGTGGTGGTTGGTAGTTGAAGCCCTTTTTGGCGTTGAGACGCTCCAACCGAGGCTGAGCCTGAGCCTGAGCCTGAGCCCGAGCCTGCTTCTTGGTCCGGCGCCTCCAGTCCATGGGTTCTGAAGTGCTTCCAAGTGAAAACCAATATCTTCACCAACCAGCTCTTCTATTTCTCCCTTCTCTTCCTTCTTAATTATTTTATATTTTTTTTTTCTATTTTTTATGGTCTTTCAGTCTTCTTTTTTCTTTAATTAATTATAATAAATATACCAATCGTACTATTTTTATACCCTTTCTTTTGGCTTTATTTAGTTCCACTTTTACTAACACTAGCACACACTCACGCTCTCACCCTTTGCTAAAATAATCATATTTATTAACAGATATAATTGGAATTAAATACGTATTTTATTCAATAAAGGACAACGTCCATTAATATGATTTTCTTTCCTAATAAACCCTAATTAATTTGTAATCAAGAAAATATGTACTTCCGATTTTATCTTGTATATCTTATCTTCGGTCACAAAATCTAGCCTTTTAAACAAATATTATTTCTACTTTTCATTTTTGTTTTCAAAAATGTGTTTGGCTTGATTTTTTTAAATGTATGATTGATATTTTATTTTCTTTAAATAAAGTTCTATGTCATATTTTCTTACCTTGATATTGTTATAAATTATTTATCGTGCAATGCAATGATTTTATATTAGAGTTTTATTAGAGTTTTATGCATAGAAATCAATTTTTATTAAATTAATTTCAATAATTGTTCAGCTTTTTTTCTTTTTTTATTATTTTCATGTTAATTAATCAACCAATTCATGTAAACTAAATAATTAATAAGATCACGTTTAATCAATAAAAATATAATGCATACGTTTATATTCTCACACGTTGTATGCATTTGATCTGTATCTTCTTCATTAACTACTTCGAAATTTAATGCGAAACATGACATCATCTATTTATTTTATTGATGATCGACATTAACTTCAAGATGGTCGAGTTTTTACATAAACTGTTTTTTAAAAAAATGTACTTCTATAAAATAAAATTAATTATAGAATTAACGAATTTGTAAAAATATTTATATATTTTTTAATTTTTTACTCTTAACTCTAATTTTAGTTTTAACTTACTAAAAAATATTGATAAATAAGCTAATATAGACATATCCTGAATTACCTTCTGTACCGTTTATTTAAGTTTAGAAAAGCAAGTTTGTTACGTACTCTTAAAAAGTTCTATTATTAGGGTCTCTTAGAAAAAAGAATACATTAAATTATTTTTTCTAATTATAATTTCTAGATATATTAATTTGAAACCACTTTTTCATTAAAAAAGACTTTAACAAATATACTCCTATTAAAAAAAAGTGATTACTGTTATCATCAATCATATAACTGGATTAGTAGAAACTATTTTTGTTTAAGCTTCATAATCATATCGAACTTAACTCTTAAGAATGCAATTATTATAAAAGAAAAGTGTTTATCATGGTGAACAGTGTTATATTATTGAAGATGGAGAATGACAAGTCAAATAAAAAACAAGTATAATGTTTGAAATTTACGATAGTTAAAGTTTGTTTGAAATTGGCATATGATAAACAAGAAATTCAGTGGTTATTGATATTCGCTGGACTTGGACGTATCTGCAAAAGGATTTTTCCACGATGATGCAAACCAACCAGTGGAAGCCAGCAAAAAAACAGAAGAGAAAACGATTCAGAGTCTCTTTGTCACCATGTTCTTTTGTGGATACCAAAGTCAAGAAATGGATTAGACTCGTATGTTTATTTTGATCAATATATTTATTATCTTTGAACCTCTGGATTTTGAATCCTTTTTATCCTAAAGAATCAAGTTACGATTTTCACCTCTTTTTTTCTGTGCTCATTATTGTATTATAGACATAATTTTAAATTCAGACGAAATAGGACGGGTCTAATAAATTATTTTTAATTTTAAGAATGTGGGAAGTATGAGTTTAGGTCATGTAATTATATATAAACTGTCAAAATTTAAAATTATTTAATCATTCTTGCTGATATAACTATTATAAAATGTGAATTTAATTTTAAATTTTGTGTTGATGGCACTTTTAAGACTTCTAATTTTAATAATCGCGTAATTTTAGTTTTCCGAATTTTAATAATTAATAGAGATTCAACAAGTCAATTTAAAAAACTTTTAATAGTATAGGAGCTCTCATGATTAGATCTAGAATAAAATAAAATAAGATTGGCAAGTTTAATGATGGAGATTAAGCAAACTCAAAATGATTAGAAATTATATCATAAAGGACGACTCTTTTATAAATGGAGGAAGACCTTAAGATCAATATAATATGCAAGTTTGGAACTCATAAGTAAGGAATATTCATAAAATGGTAAAAGATTTGTAAGTCTAATGAATGGGATAAAGCAAGCTCAAAATGAATTAGAAATTATACTATAAAGGATCACTCTTTTATAAATGAAGGAAGACTCTAGCATCAATATAATATGAAAATTTGAAACTCACAAACTAAGGAATATTCATAAATTTAACCAGTGAATGGGTTGCATAGTAAATTAAAATCTATTTCCTCTTTTTTATGCAATTAATTTCAATTTTTAATGTTTTTTTAGAAGGTAAATGGGAAGTAGATATTTAGTGGGATAATTAGGAGAAATTTAAAATCTTGTCTCAAGAACATTTTTTTAAAAAATAAGAATCTCTTTTAACCTTTTAATGACAACTTTCATATTAATCAAAACGGAGTGTTTTTCATATTAGTTTTTAAGATCAATTGCCAGATCAAACAATTAAAATTAAGTTTTATATTAATCATTTAACGTTACAAATTTATTCTTTTTTTTATTTAATTTTAAATTTTTATTTTATGATTATAATATGAGTTTTGCTCTTTTAGAAATATATTAGGTTTGAATTGAATCTTGATTTAATTAAATACAAATGATATTTTGATTTGATTTGTATGACTGTTTAAATTAATTAATTGAATCAATTAAATATTTAAACTTAATCTGAATTATTTATTAGAACTATGATAAGAAGATATTTTTGGTTCTTAAATTTATGAATTGACCTTTCATCTTCTTATTTGACATCTTTAATATTTGTTTATTAAACCCACAAATTTATTTGTACAAGATATGAAAAACTGAAAGCAATGTGTTTCTTAAAAATCACCATAGTGTGCTTTATATTGTAAATTTTTAAGATAATTTAGAACTTTTTATTTCAACAACGACATTAAAAAATAATTACCTTGATTTGTTTTGTTTTTTAACATTAATGAAATGAAATATTGTTATCACCAAGTCTATTGATATTCTTTTCTTACCTCTATTCTTATAAACAAAAGTTCCAAATTCTATAAAAAGTAAAAGAATATGTGAAAGTTGTTAGTATAAAACAAACAGAAAAGAAAAATTGTGAAATTCTCTTATTGACAAATTTTCTTACTCACAAAAACTTAAGTTTGATCTTATATCTTTTATGTCATTTGTTAAGCTAAGCACTTTTTTTTTATTTTAATTAATTGAAAATAATATTGAATTTTTTATGTTATTTTATTGTTTCTTGTCAATTATTGTTTCTAAAGTTATCACTTTAGATATTCTTCATTGTTTATAGTCCTGTAAAATTATTCTTAAATGTTTTTGCTTAAAATTTTATGAGACGAAACTAAGTGGTAAAAAATAAGTAGTAAGACATTTAAAGGTCAATTGAGTGAAACAATAATGACTTAGAACATTATTTGAGTGTAAATATGTGAGAGAGATAGTGTGAGTATTTTTTAAAATCTAATTTTATAATGATTTGACAATTACTTGGGGTAATATTAAGATGAATATTTCCCCATTCTAAGAAAAGAGTGATTATGGATTATACTTAGAATGGAAGATAAAAGTACTATGAAGAAAATTCACCCCAAGTAGGGTTTAATTGAAGAGTTAAAACCCTAGAAAGAGAGTCAACCACATGGGCAACACACATATGAAGGAGCTAAGCGCATATAATAGCTTGCATTTGCCTTGTTTTGGGTCATGTGGGACTTCAAGGAGAGCATAAGCGCCAATTTTGAAATGTTTCTTTCCTTGTAAAATTAGTCCCACACTCTCTAATTTATGGTGTGGAAGAGGTGTCAAGTATCTATATATAAAGCACTTTGCATCTTGTAATTTTCACTTTGAAATTTTATACATTTTTCATATCTTCGTGTTCTTTTAAAATCACTTATTTTCTTAGACTCACTATAAAGGAACCTTACTTAGAAGTAAAGATCTTAATTTCAAGTTTTAAGTATGAAACTTCAAAAAAGTTTTAAAAATTATTTCAAATCTTCCATTGCTTTCAAGAATGCTTCCATTACAAAGCCTTAAAAGTTAGTTTAGCTAGTAGCATATGATATATGACTTAGTACTTAGTTGTTTGAATGTTGTTTTATGAGATGATGTTAACATCAAATTTAAATAACACTGTAGTGTACAGGCTAATAAAACAAAAGAAGGTATCAATCTAAAGTGGAGTACAATGAAGGGATAAGGTAGTAACTTTCTAACACAAATTATGGTGTTATATTACTATATGTATTCATTTTTATCAATACAAAATGTTTTGTTGCTAATAAAAAAGATAATTATATATATATAAGTTAAAGGTAATTTATTCTTTATATTTTGTCAAATTTATATATTTATATTTTACATTTTAGATTATTTTTTCAACATTGTACAAAAAGTACCAAACCCCTTTTAACAAATTCTATGATCAAAGAACTATTACTTTACGCAATATTACAAAACAAAATTATAATCCCCAAATCTAATTATATCAGAAAGTCATTCCTTACCAACTTATGCTTGCCTTTTTTACCCAACCTTCACTATTTTCTTATCACCTCCACCTCCACCACTCCCTCTTCCTCCATTGTTTCTTCAGCGATGAACAGTGTCATGTAGGGAACTTTTTTGCCAAGCCTGTTGTAACTAAACGTCCATCACCACCACCTCATCAACCTCCACCATCACTACCTCATCCCCTTTCTCTTCCACTTCCACCCCCACCACTCCCTCTTCCTCTTTTGTTTCTTCACCGATGAACAATGCCATGCAGGGAACTTTTGTGTCAAGCTAGCTATAACTAAAGGTCCATCACTGCCACCCCAACCCCAACCCTCACCACCACCACCTCATCTACCTCTATCACTACTACCTCCTTACCACCTAATGTTTACATCAATACCATTCTTGTTGTTTGAGAATGGGTAGGTAGCTCCGATTAGGTTCTTGTGGAAGTTGTGCTTTCTGCTCTCTCCTAAATAACTTATACTGACAGTGGTCGAAAAGATGGGAAGCAAAAGCTATAAACCTAAGAATTTAACAACGTTCTTCTTCTCTCATTTCCTTAATAGCTTTGGTGGTGAAATGAGAAGAATCTTTCAACAGTGGGGAGCAATTGAAGAAGTCTTTATCTCAAGGAAGGTTAAATGTTAGGGGAATAGATTTGGTTTTATGAGGTTCTAGGATGTCAAAAACCCGGTGAAGCTAGAAAGAGAGCTCGATGAGATTAAGATTGGCACTATGAAGTTATTTGTCAATCTTTAAAGATATATGAAAGGTGGTGACAAAGCTATAATAGAAAAGTTCCCACCTAAGCACCTAACCAATATACGCACAGAACAAAGGCGAAAGTCAGTTAAACAGTGGCGTTTGAAGGAGGGGACAAAAAGAGGAAGCACACAGAATAGTAATGACATGAACGATTGGAATAGACAGTGTCTAACGAGTCCTCAAATGACTCCACCTTGGCTGGAGGAAAGTTGGGTGGGCGTTACAACAGAGTTTATCTCTACAGAGGTGGTATGGGAAAGGCTCCTGAGAGAAGGATTGAGTGCTGTTCGAGTTAGATACTTGGGAGATAATCAAGATAGAATGAAGCTTTCTCAAGTCATTGAGGCAAATAGAGAGAGCTTGTGTAATGTGTTTGAGGTGTTGAAACCATGGGGTGCAGGGAAACTAGTAGGAAACATAATTGTATGGGTAAGATGTAGAGGGGTGTTGCTCTCCATGTGGAATGTTGAATGTTTCCAGAGTGTCGTAAGCTCGGTTGAGAATCTGGTGGAGATAGATGAAGCAAATTTAACCTGAGAACGTCTTGAGTACGCAAGACTCAAAGTGAGGTCGGTGGTGTCATTTAAGATTGATATGCACAAATATATAATGATTAATGACATGTTGTGTCAGGTATCTATTATTAAGGAAACTACTAGCGACGTATACGATGCTCATAGAAGTTGGTGGAGGAAGGGGGAGCCCACTGATAACTGTTCTTCAATAGACACGTTAGTAAGAGATAGCATCCAAGTGGAAGAAGAAGGCTGACAAAATGCAGATGATCCATTGTTGGCGGACAATGATTCACTATTGAAACAGGTTAGCAACAAAGACAATGTTCTTAATTGTAGCTACGATAATCGTCAAAAAAAGCAAATCGTGAACTATGTGAATGAAGGTACAAGTAGTAGGACCAACGGTGATGGTGAACATACACGTTCAGATGGTGGCCGGAACTGTATCGGTGATTTGGTAAGTGCACAGGGAAGTGATGACACACCTTATTTGGGCATAGAAAAATGGCATAATGTAAAAGAAGGAAAAAAGAAGTTTCATTGCATGGATGAGGAAATTATAGGGACAGAGTTTGAATAGTGTACGTTAGTTAAGGATAATATAAAGGAAGGTGCAGAGGGATACTTAGAGGTAGTAGAGGGTGATCAAATGTGTTATGTTTTTTTGGGGAAGAAAACAAAATAAGTGGTGTCAGGATAGTGCAGAGTCAACGGTCCCAAAAGTGCTGCTGAATTGGGATTTGGAAAGGGCTAGTCGTGAACCTAATCCATCCAATTCCATTGAGGTGCTAGAGTTGGGGTCGTTTGAAAAAGTGGCTAGTGGGCTTAAGGCCTAAAATGAAAGTAAATGTCCCCTATTAGCAATAGAGCACGAGGAAACCACAATGGAAATTGCACACGAGCTTGGGAAGAAAGTTATCCTAAATTGGCTGACATGCTTTGCAAAAGAAGTCACAAGTTCAAATTCCTAATGCTATCAGGGACGAAACGAAGACCTATGCTACGGTGAATGATGACGAGTTTGAGAGGTAAAGAGGGCTGAAGGGAAAGCTATAAAAGTGCTCGTAGAGGATGTTGTGGATGATTATACCCAAGTGGAAGGGAGAAGATTCACATTAGTGAAAGAGGCAGTGATTGACCCGGAGCTATTCAAAGATCGGTTCCCATTAAGGAAGGGAGAATCCAACAAGCATAGAGAAAGGGGGAAGAATAAGGTAATAAACCTCACTACGCTACCCAGGTTAGAGATTACTCCTATTTCTAGCTCCATTTCTGACATTAATATCTTGAACTGTAATAAGAAATATCTTGCTATATTGTAATGCTTTGAACTTCTATTTGGATTAAAAGTAAACTTTCACAAAAGCAATATCAGTACAATTGGAGTTGATGACATAGATTTATCTATTTTCTCTCGATGTTTGAACTGTTCAGTGATGCACCCTCCTTTCAAGTATCTAGGTTTGGTTATAAGAGGGAACCATAGAGCAGTCTCCTTCTGGAAACCTATTATAGAGAAAATTATAACTAGACTATCTAAATGGAAGGGGAGACTTATTTTGTTGGCTGAGAGGGTCTGCTTATTAAAATTTGTCTTAAATGTCTTACCTTAGTTCTATTTCTCTTTTTTTAAGGCCCCTAGTATAGTTTGTAAACTTATCTGACATGTCCAAATTCAGTTTTTATGGGCTGGGGTTATGAAGATAGGAAAATTGTTTAGGTTGCCTAAGATAAAATATGTTCTCCAAAAGACGCGAGAGGCTTATGAGTTAGAGATATAAGCAAATTTAATGTGGCATTGTTAGCGAAATGGAAGTGGAGGCTTGGAGTAGAGAAAGTGGGTGTATGGATGGATATACTAGAATCTATGTATGGTAAGTGGAAGGTTATGAAAAATGTTGGGGAGAACAGAAAGCAATCTAGTTGGTGGAAAAACTTATGCAAAATCTATCATGTTGGAAATCAATCTAATTGGTTTGATAAAAATATTAATTGGGTATTAAGTGATGGTAATCAAATATAGTTATGGGAGGATAGATGGATCGGGGGTCAACCATTGAAAGATAGGTTCCTTAGGTTGTATTCTTTAACTTTATGCATGAGAAAGTAATAAGTGAGGTAGGAAAATGGATAACTATGGATAATGTTGAGGCATTTAATTGGAATTTAACATGAAGGAGAGAATTGTTTGAATGGGAAAAGGTATTGCAACAACAGTTGGATTCAGTGTTAACTACTACACAATGGAAGAGAAATGGTTTGGATGGCTGGGAATGGGGAATGAAAGATGGACAAAGATATACGGTTCGATCTGGTTATGCGTTGTTGAAAGATGAAGGCAACACTACAGTAAAGGAAGCCTTCTAACTATTGTGGAGCTTAAAAGTGGCTCCCACTACACAAATTCTTGCATAGAGGGTATTCTGGAATAGGGTTCCAACAAGGATCAATCTAGTTGTGAGGGGAATGCTATTAAATAATATTATGTGCCCTATGTGTAATAAGTTCAAAGAAAATGTTGATCACCTATTTCTAAATTGTGACATTGCCCGAAAAAATATGGGATACATGTGATAAATGGGTAGGCTATATATCGGTAAGACATCAATCTATCTTGAACCACTTCCAGAGCTTTTACTTAATGAGCTTAAAGAAGAAAATAAATGTGGCATGGGTAGGAGTGTGGGTAGCAATAGTATGAAAAATATGGATACAAAAGAACAAGTTTGTCTTCAACAATGATATAGTTGATGCATAAGAGATTTATTCCCTTGCTTAACTTAAAGGGTGGTTATGGGCCAAATATAAAAATCTTGGGATAAATTTTTCATTGGTAGAGTGGCTAATGTATCTGTTGTAGTGCCTTTCTTCATGTGACAACACCGAAAGGGTTTATGGAAGTTGATAGGGGTGAATTAGTTGTGCTAATGATTTGGGGGTTCAAGGTTGTATGGGGATAATGGTAAGAAGTGGGTTTGTGAGGTAGCAAATAGTGTGTTTTGGTTTCATTTTGCAGGTATTACATGTCATTATGGGAGTACATGGAAGGAGGCTTTGGTGTGATAAACTGTGGAGTTCAAATGATTGGAATCAAACCGAACCGTTGGCAACTCTCCACAAATGGTAGAAGGAAGCAATGAGTTATATCTCAAGGATCTAAAAAAGCCACAAATGGTAGAAGGAAGCAATGAGTTATATCTCAAGGATCTAAAAAAGCATACAAGAAGTGGACAAGGCAAATTCTTTTGCAATAGAAAGTTAATAACATGTAGCAACACTAGTTGGTTATTACTAGTAGCTAGTGATTGTTGGTAGTTGTGATATCGATTTGTTGCTTTGTTGTTGATTGCCATTAATTGTATTCTGGGCACAAGATAATGGTTCTTCTGTTTTAGACGTGTTGTGGAGTTCTTAGAAGTTTTTCTTTTTCAGAGAGTATCTCCAATCACTTATTTGTATGGTGAGTTTAGGAAAAATAATGTTAGGGTTATTTATTATATTTATAATAGGGTTGTAACATCCTTTAAATATTCCAATTTATTCTATGATTGTTAAAAAAAAATAAACTACCATTGTTGTTGTACCTTAGCTACAAAATCCACACCATCCATTATCACGTTGATAAGTAATTGTTTTTGGCTTGATGATAAACTGCACCACCTTACAGTCTTTATTCATTCCTTTCTTTTTCACGTGTTTTTATCTTTGTTTTATTATTATCAAAATCAGTGTAAACATGTTGTGTCATTCTCTTATCACCAGACATATTCTCCAAAGTGTTGTTGTAAAAAAGTTTTGGATATTCTATTCAATCTCTTTCTAGTACGAGTCTCTATCCTAGCAAAGAAATTATTAATGTTGTAACACTATTTTTCACAATCACTTTAGATTTCACGCAGTATAACTATTTGTTTTCTTTATTACGTAAAATTAAATAAACAAAGAAAATAAAATCAAACACGCCCATAGTCTTCCCTTCAATCATCATCTTCATACTGTACATATAAAGAACTGGTCAGTGACAGATACTACTTCACCTGTATGAACACATGCACATTAATTAACACATGCTTTTGAACTGGATTTGAACTTAAGGCAGCAATTTTTCTCAATTAATTAAATGAAACACGTAACCATATTCATTGTCTATATATCACGGATCCTTCCAAAAAGAAAAAAGGAAATTAATTTACAAGAATCAAATATTTCTTTAACACTAACAACTTGAATCCACATGAGTACAATTATAAAGACTTAAAACACAGTTAAGAAAGACTAAGCAATACTTTAATAATTGAGTCTTGCTAACTGCATTAGTTAAAAGCCCTTCGCCCCGTGTAAGGCATCCAACTAGTTAATTACCCAAACCTTACTTCACAACTACCAACAACAATTAACAACACAAAAAATTTACAAGGAAAACAGAAGAAACCACCCCTGTCTGTTATTTATACGAAGATACATAAAATGTAATGTCTGATAAGTGTATTGAACATGTGTAAAGTATAACATTCCCTTTTGTCTTGGACTTACTCTTGTCATGAAGTTGAAAAATCAAGATCAATTTTTGAAAGAGATTTCTACGACCCAGTTGGTGTTACTAGCTAGAGCTAAAGCTAGCTACCATTTTGGCCACTCCTAGGACCGAAGGAAGTCCCTATAGGATGAGTAGCAGCGTGGCTCTCTTTATTCATGAGAGATGTTATGGCTGCAGCAACAGCAACCCTAAACTTAGGATCTGAGGCTATTGCGGACACATTGTCATCTAGTGGCTTGCTTTCTTCTCCTTTCCAAATTCTATCATGAATCTCCACTGGTCTAGGCTTGTGAAAGTTGTTATTCATTGCAATTGCACCACCACCTTGGTATTTGTTTGGCATCCAAGAAAAGCGGCTCTCAGTTGTGGTATTGGAGGAGCTACCAGTAGAAAAACGTAGTGGTTCACTGAGGTTGCTTGTGAGATCAAGAACAACCCCTTTAGATGGATCACTGGGGTTTAAGCTCCTGAAATTTGAAGCCGGATTTAATGGTTGGAAGGTGTTGTAAGGAAGGGGTGCTTGAGTGAAACTAGTGGTGCCATCTGAAATAGGGTTGCTTGAATCTACCAACATGAAGGACGCTGCTGCAGAAGCTGTAGAAGCCATGGCAGTTGCACCCACAGGGAGTGGATGATTATGTGTCCCTTCATAGGTTGTAATAAGAATGGACATGTCATCTATACATCTTTGTACCTATACATAAATTTAACAAACACAAGAATTGAAGAGATGTTAGATAACATGAAGCTTTCTAGACCAAAAGAATAAAATGACAAGGCTTGATTTAATTTTAACACCTTATTTTATTTTATCCGATGAATTATTATTTAACCAGTGAAATACTTGCACGATCATCTGTGATGAATTTATAATATATGCAATTCATGCACAAAATTACTTGATTTTGATAAAACTAGTTTGAATACCTCAACTTAATTGAAACATATGCTTAAATTAACCCTAACAAAACAACATTTATTTACTTAGAATGTGTTTTCTCTTGAAAAGTGTGAAATTATTTTTCAATGTCAAAAGTAAAACAATTTCAAATCCTTTGAAACTCTAGGGAAGCATAAAAGTATGCAAATATAATAGTTGAGAATTACCTGTTTCCTAACGGGGCACCCTGGGGCTACAGTGCAACGATAATAGGCTCGTGGACATGGATTTCCCTTTGCAATTTTCTGCCCATATTTTCTCCATTGGCACCCATCATTCATCTATCACAACATCGAGATGATTAGTTCTATGTGAATCCAATCATATACATAATGATGGTATCATGAAGAAGAATACATTAATTACAAATACACATAAATTTTGAACTCACTGTGGCAGCTTCACATCTTGCTCTAACCGAAACCCTAGCCTTTCTGTTTGGAGGGGAGATAGCATGGGTAGTAATCCCGGGCAACTCATGTGTCCGCTGTAGTTTGTTCTGCACTGATACAAAACTTCCCAATTGTTGATCTTTTCTCTCTTCCTTGTTTCCCACATCACTTTCTTTTTGACTTGTGCTTGGTTGCAACCTCAGGGATAAACCCAATTCACTCTCGCTTAAACTATCATCATCAGTGTTTGGTGGAGATGGAGCACTTTGAATTTTCTTATTAACCATCTCCAGAATTCTCGATGGTCCTTCACCGCTGCTAGTCGCAATGTCTTGAAGTGAGAGAGAAATTTCATGATCCTATAAAAATGGGATCTATAATATTATATATAAAAATATATATAAATGAAAGTCAAAACATCAATATTATGGGATTTACCTTTCTTTTATTGTTTTCCTGGATAGCTGAGAATTTCATTTGCAGATCGTAATAATCTTTCATTGTTTGTTCTACAACTTTCCTCAGAACTTTGTTTTCCTCTTTCATACTTTCCATCTCCATTTGTAGGACACTTAACTGCAGGAAAATACCATACCCTTTAACGTTCTAATTAAACCAAGTCTATAAATTATATCATATTCAAGCAATTAAAAGTTATCTCAAAAGAATTCTGTGTTTTCAAGAGTTACACATGCATATGCATAAGAAAAACAGTGATAGAAACATGGGAATATAAATAGTTAGTCAAAAAATAAAATTTTAGCTGTTAATTTACTCATTCAGCATGATCAAATTAAGGAGGTAGAAGAGGTATAATATAAGAAAGAGGTTATGTTTTTGGATCTGGTTGTTGATAATGAAAATACAAGTATATACCTCTTTCGTTTTTGTGTTATCTTGCAAAGATGTTTCTACCACTGATGCATCATCTTCTATTTCACCAGCTGTGGCTTCAGGGAGTTCTTCCTTGTTATTATCTGGAATCTGTGCCATTTCTTCCTGGTTATACTCTTTCACTTGCGCATCTACTTGTGCTTTTTGTTCATCATCAGTATCTATCTTCAAAGAGAGATCAATCTCCATCTTTGTGGGGTTTTGGCCTCTACCCATGAATTGAGGACAAGGTTGAGGTTGTGAAGAATCTCCTCCTTTGTCCTCTCTTATGATTTATATATAAAAGTATATACGCCACTTTTGAGGCACCAAAGTCAATTCCCTCGTCCCGAAGACGTTTCTTATCTTGGACACACAAGGACGCATCTATGATTTGACTTTAGTTGGCTTCTTAATAAACCTCCAATTAAATTAATCACTCTATAAGCTTCTATGTTAAAATTTAATAAAAACAGGCAAGTGGGCACCCTACTATATCTGTAAGTGAACCCTCCTATTGCCAAAAAGACAAAATTAACCATTTCTACAAAGTAAGTTGATCGTGGGGCATTGACCTTTTTAATTGCCCTTTGTGTGATCAAGAATCAAATCAAGGTCTTGTATAAAACCTTCAGCAAGTGAACTGAAAAAAAAGTGAGCCAAAAGCATCACATCACTTCAATTGTTTGACATTATTATTTAGCATAAAATAACATAGGCTTTTTTTTTATCCTCTTAGACCGGGTAATTAAGCCGCCTAACACCAAGTTTAATTGCTGCCATCGTACTAATAATACAAACCTTTTTTCATTGCTAACACTAGGGCACACGCTAGGGCATGCACATCGTGGCTCCTATATCATGAATTACATACTTCTCTTTTTATCTATATGTTAGGGCATGACTCCCATGAACAACACAATGCCCTTTTACAGTGGAAAGAGAAGGCATTTGTTGAAGATTGAAGGGGGCACTCGTGCTGCATGTGCCTGCTAATGGCGAACAATTTGACGAGATTCATTCCACCTTTTTTATAGAGTGGAAACAGGGAAAAATATTCTAAGGCTTAACATGCAGCTTCATTATAATATTTGAGTTAATATTGCATCATCTATTACCATGGAATATGAACCCCGTACGAAATCCCATATGAAAGAAAAAGCCTTGGGATCAGATCTTGATTTTGTCAACCCTAAGACCATATTTAAGTTCCCTCACATCTCAACTCCTACTTTATAGTTAGTTGTATATACTATATAGTTTAGTTGCATACTACCTCCCACGTTATAGTTTAATAATCAACAAAAAAAGGTCATTTTTCTTTAGTAAACTCTTTCTATAAGTAAGCAAAATTGTTTATTATATACTAATCCTTTTACATACAAAATTGTTTATGATATTTTTTGGACCTTCAAACACACACTTTTCTACTTCTTTATTTGTCACATCAACTATCGTATCCCACACACTATTTTCTTTCATCGAACTTAAACTGGAAAACGAACTTTCTCCCCTTCTTCTTGGCAAATTATCTACAAGTTGTGTACTGGAATTTGTTTCTCCTTTGATTTTAAATGTTGTAGATCGATAGCACCCGAATAATTATATGTAGTTTGTTGGCTGCTGAAGTTACAAAGAATTTAATTTAAATGATATAAAAGAATAAAGTATATATATATATATATCATCCTACGTATTTTCTTATAAACAAAATATTATTAAAAGAGAGTACAAAAGGTACTCAAACCCAAAATACATTAGTCCAACAAGGTCAAATTTAACGAGATACATAAAGAGAAGTTACGTGATCAATACACCAAAACCAGGAAAAGAACATTAAACATGGTTTATCTTGACGTTAAACCATGTCGACAATTTAACCATTGAAATAAAAGGAAATACTTTAAAACATTATATTGTTACCCACACATGCTCAATTTTTGCTCTTTAAAAGGAAAGAGAGAAAGGTTTATTTTAATTATAAAAAAAACAATTGAAAGGCGAGGAAAATCCTCTTCACCCACCGAATTTTAAGTGTTGTGAACATATAGATCTGTTTCCATTAAATACTATTTTCACACCCATCTGGATAAGTATGACAACGGACAAGATGAATTTAGTTTTCTGCATTTGCATTTGAAATTTAATACTAAATTTTATTTCTAACACGTTTTTCTGTCGTCGGATTGGTACTTATGGATTCAACTGCCTACTTCTCAGGACTACACGTGGATCTATAATATACACTCCCAAGAGAAAAAGAGAGATAGGAAAAGTTAAATTGAACGGAGTGACCGTGATAAGAAAGGATGAAAATACAAGAAAAAAATGGAGAGTGAAAAAGATCAACATTTAATATTTTCTTGTGTTTATTTTTCACTCCCATGTTTAATGAAAAACGTCACACTCATCACATTAAATCAGATTGTTATTTGAATTAATTTTGTGCTGATTGAAGAGAAGGAAAAAGACATGAAAATAAAATAAAATAAAAGTGGGAAAGAGAGAACAAAAGATAAAAATGATGGTTCTTTGTAATGTGATAAATCTCTTCAAAAGTCCCACAAAAATGGAAAGACACGAGGATAAAGAAGGGATATTCTGTCACATTGGAGCACTACAAACACACAGGAACACCATTCCCAGAGTCTTGATAAAAGCAAATATTCTCATTTTTATTTTTTTTTGCTAATTTGTCTGAATGATTTCTTGGTCATTTTAAGTTCAATTTCGATCCTTGATTACTTACTTTTAAGCGGGTGTTTGGAATATGCAATGGCTAATGTGAACATTATTCTTAAAATTTCTCCATCGTGACACAATAGAGATTATTAGGATATATGATACTTGTACCGATTGAGTTTAATCATTGTTGATGAAGATCACAAAATATAATATCTATTAAAAATATATCGTAGTCTTAAGTTTAGGTATACCCTCTCACGCGTTATTATTTTATATTAAATGTTTAGGTTTAACTTTTAGTAATATAAGGCTCTTTTGTATTATTTTTTACATAATTGTCATCAACATTAATTCTTTCTAATAGACATTTCATTTTAATACAAATTACAAATCATAAGAAAATTTTAATAAAATACACTACAAGAGTTTTAATAAGAGTAGAAGATGCGTTACCTTGGTTTCTTTTGTTTGATCCGCCGTTGACTCATCAAAACGGGACAGAATAAGTTGGGTCGCCGTCGCAAGAACAAGTTGATAATTTTGATTTGGTTGGTTGATCCGCCAATGTTTTTTAATTTTTATTTTATTTTAATTTATATTTTTAATATATATATATATATATATAATTATATATATTATAATTAATAATTAAAACTTAATTTTTAAATGTTAATAATTTATATTACAATACTATTATATATTTTCATCTTTCAAATAATATAATTAAAAGTTAATCTTTTAAACTATTTTTTATTTTAATATTTAATTAAAAAAAGTACGCCCTATCTTTCGACCACCAGTTCGACGGATTACGCGACAGAAAACAAAGTGAAATGATAAGTTAAAAATACTAAGCCAATCCACCAAAATTTAATATGTTAACATAGACTAAAATTAACTTTATCATCCCTAATTTTTAACTAATAATAAACTTCCACCTTTTCTTCTCTTATATTTATTGTCAATAACAAATGTAGGTCTCTTAGAATAATAGTAGGAAGAAAACTGTAAGAGAGAAATAGAGAAAGGGAGATGGAAGTTTTAAAGAGAAGAAGGGGAAGTCAACATTTGGGGCCTATTAGAGGAAGTAAAATACTGATATTGACATGGGGAAAGAAAGCCACTAAAGGAAGAATTTTTTTTTTTTTTTTCAAAGTTATTAATGATGAAAAAAAATTAAAGGTTATGGGGGTAAACTTAATGGTGGCTTAGGTTTCAATTTCAACATTATAAATCTTGGTTGTAAACATTGATTTTCAACAAATAGGTAAAACTAAGTCATGAAGATAAAATTTTCAAGTTTGTGTATTTATTTTTTATTTTCAACTCAAAGGATTCAACTTTCTTTTGCCTGCATGCATGATTGGGACCATCCATGGACTCTTAGATTAGTCTAAACATTGCCAAACTACTTTGACTTGGTTCCTTTAATGGTTTTATTGCACCCAATATGAGCTTCTATTGAACCCATAATTTTGACATAAGTTTACTATAAAACTTTTGACATAAGTTTAATTAGTGTTATTACTATCGGAAAGGAATAATTAGCATGAAAGTTATTTTAAGCAATACAAAATTAAGTCCAACAAACATTTGTGTTACTTAAAAAACCTATTAAACTTTACCCTGTATTATTATAAAAAGGACATTTTACATTAGTTATTTTTACTTTTTATATTAGTTAGATAATTAATGTACTGTTACCAATGTTAAAAATGGTATACTCTATTTCAATTTTCAACCCATATAACAAATAAGATATATAACATTGACTGTGCATACTAATTAATGTTATATGTCTACATTCAAGCAAAATTACAGACAAACAAAGTTTCTATATTGATTATGGAGTGAAGCAATAAAAACAATATATTTAATATTAGTTACACCAAACTACTGATGTTATATGAGTTTTTGTCTAACTATGTTAGTGTCCCCTAAATACAATTGCAACTACGATTTTAATTTTTAAAATTTCAACTACAATTTTAATTATACCATAAACCTTAACATACCATACCATATTTAACCTACACTAATATAAAAATGTAATAGAATTTTGCGTCAACTTACTTTGCTGATATGGCAGTGTAACGTGTTGCTTAATTTCTATTAAATGTAACTGTAATTACACAATCAAAATGATAGGAATAGATTTTGTGAAAAAAAAAAAAAAAAAAAAAAAAAAAAAATTTCAAAAAAATTAAAAAAAAAAAAAAAAAAAAAAAAAAAAAAAAAAAAAAAAAAAAAAAAAAAAAAAAAAAAAAAAAAAAAAAAAAAAAAAAAAAAAAAAAAAAAAAAAAAAAAAAAAAAAAAAAA
>Ga0099824_1003236_pt1 | contig 23819 bp, 11 predicted proteins | sample SiratrowhiteBW_FD_76837 | JGI IMG/M metagenome (GOLD analysis project Ga0099824, IMG submission 76837) | Root nodule microbial communities of legume samples collected from California, USA - Siratro white BW | ecosystem: Host-associated > Plants > Roots > Nodule | place: USA: California...
AAAAAAAAAAAAAGGCCATCTTATTCAAATTTTGGCTGCATTAATTACAATGAATATTGCTTCGCACAGAGAATGTACTAGGTCTTAAAGCTAAAACTTATGAAGATAGAAAACAATTTTTGAATTTTAACTATAATTTGTTTGGCAATTATATATTTGTTTGATTTAATTATAGGATTTAGATCAAGTTTAAATTATTTTTATAATTTAAAAATTTATACTAATTATAAAGTGGAGCATAACTTTGTACATAGAGTACGTAGAGGACTATTCTGTTTAACTTTGTAGCAGATGATAAATTTATTTTAACAATTGTTTTAAAGTAGAGGAAACATATTACTTTATTATAATTCGTTACTTTTGTAGATAATAGTTTCTAGATTTTAAAATCTGGGTATATTCTATCATTAAAAAAAAATGATTCATTTAATTATTAGCTCCAATCCAAAACTGGTCTACAAAATGTCTTTTTTAAGATCTGAATTAGTAATTAATAATTATATACGTCTTATAATTAAACAATCTTCTATAACTAAACCTTTGAAAATAAAGTTGTAATTGGTTTGACAGTTTTTAAAAACTGGTGAAAAAATACTTTTTAATTTTATCATGTCATTTATATTTTAAAATAATACTATTATTAGAGTATGGAAATTTAAATACTTCTACAAATATGATTTCAATAATATATCGTGATTTATATGAAGAAAAAAAGTGATTAGTTTGGATACTTTTAAAAGACGGTTGATCCTTAGTTATGTTTTATATTGTTAATTACATTATAAAGAGAAACGTTTTTAAAAATTTACCGCAAAATTTCTATAAATATTTTTGGTTTTGTTTCTTTTTCTTTGTTTATTTCATAAAAAATATTTTAAACTTAATAGTAATGATGTCATAATATACTACGTTAGCAAAATTATCATATCACAATAAGTTTTAAGATAAAATCAACAATTAAAATTAACATTAACATATTCATATGGAATAAAAATAAAATAATATATTTGCCAAGACTAAAAGAAAAATGTAATCTATTCAGAAGGAGTTAAAAAAAAAAAAAGTAACATTTGCAAAAATATATTTAAATTCCACACTACAATGGATTAATAAATAAGGAAGGATAAAATAACTGGAAAAAGAAAAGCTAAATTTCATTAGCATCAATCATTTTTTGCACAATAGTTACTCAACACTTTAATTATAGGAAATGTTGATATTATGAAAATTTAACTTAAATGACAGCAGTGGTATGGGGAGGGAGAAGCCTACGGAGGGTAATTTGGTCATTTCAACCAACTGTGGAGATGCAAATTGAAAAATGAGGGGTGCAGGAAGCAAAGCCCAACCTGCAGCTTAAATATGCACTTCTGTTTGGGCTTAGTTTGGCTAAATCGTTTTTATTTCTCAAAAAGCAGTCATGATTCTAACAAAAATATGCAATTGTTTGTGTAAAACAACTTGAATTCCAGTCGTATGTAAATTTCATTCTCTGCTGACAGCTAACCACTATAATCAATACAAATTTCGTAGTCATCAGCTAACAATTGATACGATCTTACCTACATGGATTTGGCTAGGCCAATTAAATTTAGCGCCTGTTCAAATGCCCAATACCTGAAAGTCGAGGAACTACAACTGGTACACCTCGGGCCTTCTCAAGTGCAATACTTATCCTCAATGGTCTGCCTAACAGTGCCTGCAAAGAAAACATCACCTTCAGAAGGAACTTCTCTAGGGAATGATATAATATGGTATTCTTTATGTCTTACCTTTCCATCCATTGCTTCCTTTGCACATTTGGCATCATCTTCATTGGAAAAAATGACAAATCCAAAGCCTCTAGACCTGCCACTGTCTTTATCATACACTATCCTCACTACAAGAAAAGGTCTCCAATAATTTAGATCAGAAGGTCAAAACAGTAACAGATTCAAGGATAGCTATATTGTATACTGAAATTGAATTTATGTGAATCAACGAAAGTGGAACAAATCAGATGGTGAAAAAATATAAGAGGTTGTCCAAAACATGTTCACAAAACAGCTAAAGGCAACTAAAAGATCTCGATATACACAATGCCAAACCTAAGAATAACTTATTTTCATCACCAGACACGCAGAAAAGCTCATCAACTTTGTTCCCAATCGTCAACGTCCTATTGCCCAAGTTTCTCCTTAGTGTCAGAAAATTTGCGCCCAAGATTGATGCATTGTATGTTATATGTGACTTTTGTCTCTAGGACAGTAAGTGTATTGCTCCAGTTGATGTGGGACTAAGGCACCACTCTTGAGATTGCAATTAAGGCAATCCCAAAGAGGCCACAGCTAAGGCAGAATAGGAGAGACCACAATTAAGGTGACTTCCAACACTCCCCTCACACTTAAGGCTGCTAGCTTGGAAGGTGGCCCAATAATAGATCTAAGATAGGTTTTGATACTATCTTAGAAATGGGACGCAGGGCTTAACTCAACCCCATAATGAGAATGATACAAATCAATTGAGTCAACTTCTCTCTAAACTTGGTTTATGTTGAGCTTTGTTGTCACTGCATTCATCTTTACCGTGCCAAGAAACAATCAAGGGAGTTTGAACAACTCAAGCCAACATAATTCCTATTCAATTCATATAAACCTTAGTCAAATCCAATCAGTCCCAATTTGTTGACAGAAGCACTCAAATGTTAGATAAAAGTTTGATCAGATTTATGACCTTTGGGAGAGATGCAACAATTTGGTACTTTCTTGGATCTTGAAAATTGTATAACCTTCAACTTTTGAAAGTATAGTTTACGCTGATCTTGCCTACGGTGCGTGGAGCGAATTTTAAAGAGAGATTCCCTTAAGCAAATTTGGTAAGAGGTGCAGAAATTGGACGAGAAATGTATGCTTTCGAGCAAGTTTTTTTGCCAGTCACAGATTATTTCAATGAACTTAAGATTTTTTTGACTAAATGAATCACACTACAGTTGCTACCAATAATAACCAAAGCTTCAAAAATATTAGGTAAGCAGACATTAGAATTTTGGTGCACGTGTTAACATGTATGTATGTATGTATAATCTTATTGTCCCATTCACTTAGGTGAACGCGAACTCACCACAAGTGCAACTTCCAAGACAGTACGTCAAATTTGTGAGATGAAAAAAAAAAAACAAAATTGACCAAATGCAGATGAAATACAACAAAAAAAAAATTTAATAGTGCCGAAAAATTTACAGATCAAAAGTAGAAGCGACCACAGATATAAAGAGAGTGAGGGATAGAGAAAAGTTAGTATAATGATATCTTATCTGAGTCCTATGAGCATGGACCAGCATGGCGTCTCAGTCCCGTTTAAACAAGCTATTAAGTTTGATATTTTACAAAATTACACTTCTAGACAACCATTAGTCCCAACTTTTGCAACAACACTTCAGTGAGACAAAACGTCGAACACGTAGATTGGTGTGAGAAAGATGGGTAAAAGACAAAGACCCAGAAAAATATTAAGGTGCATATTACCTTCAGTGACGTCTCCGAAGGAAGAGAAAGCGTCTTTGAGCGACTTCTCGTCCACTGACCATGACAGCCCTGAAAGAACCTCAGAGTCATTAAAAAAACAAATAAGGAGCAAAATAGAAGAATCGAGAGAGAGAGAGAGAGAGGGACCTCCAACAAAGAGCTTGTTAGATGAAGGATGAGAGGGTGAAGAACAGTAGAATTGGCATTGAGTTTGAGGAAGAGGAACGCGGAACCTTGTCGAAATGGCTTCAGCAACAAACGCCAGAGATTTGCTGTTCATATTTCCAAATCAACAACCACGTCTCTGTTTTTTACATCGCAAACAAAGCTTTTGGTTTCCCGGTTATTTTTTAGCTATGATTTTAGTTTTTCAAATTGGGGTAATTTTAGTTTTTCAAATCCTTCAATATTTAAAAGATAACCCCTCAAAAAAAAAAAAATATATATATATATAGTATTAATTTCTTAAATTTAATATATTGACTAAAATAACGTTTCCTTTTTAATTTTTAGAGACTAGAAGATCTTGTTAAATTTAGAAAATAAAAAAAGCTTTTCAAATTTTGATTGAGAACATCATCAAACTTTTTTAAAATGGAAAGAAAACAGTTAAATTAGTGCTTTACATATTAATTTTTTTTTTATTTTTCGAGAGACTTTAAATGGAAAGTCATTCAAATCACCTGAAAAGAGGAATAATAATATAATGGATAAGATTGCAAAACCCGTAAATAAGTGCAGACTTCTAATTTAAAATTTATAAGTTAAATTAAATACCTTGATGAATATGTTTTGTATTATTAGTATATCGATTAAAGATTAGAAAGGAAATTTATCAAATAAATGATACATCATCGATGACATATTCAAGAAAATACAGTATATATATCTTCAAGTATATAGTCTAAAATTAGATGAAAGAAAGAAAATATGTTAGACATAGAATAACTAAAATATGTGTTTTTTTATAGAATAACGGTGAAAAAAATCATATCTCTTCTATTACATTGCAAGTTGATGATATGTATTAAACGATGATTTTGATAATAGGCACTATTTTATTCCTTTCTTTATATGACTTGAAGTTATTAATAGTATTATAATATTTCGTCAATTTTTTTTATTAAAAAAGAAATTTTTTCAATAGTTTTATATTTACAAATATTTTGAAGATGATTTATTCAATAAAAAGTTTTTAACTTATTGTAAACCTGCATTGAGTGTTTTAATAAAAGATGTTCAAAATTTAGTTTTAAAGCATATTTTTTTATATAAAACATATAAAAAGTGAAAAAAACATTACTTTCCAGATTCTTTTAACAAGAGAATTTTTACAGGCATCATTATAAGTGATAAAATAGTATTAAAAGATCATTAGAGTCTTCCATTGAGAATAAGTAAAGCTTCAAGTTCCATAAATACAAGTAAAGGTTACCAGGACACATCTTCACTACTCTTAAAGGCCCCAAGTACCTCATAAACATTCACGGGTAGCCCATGCTATGAAAAATCTCAATCCATTAATTTCTACAAATAGATATATCCCATTACAATATATCAATATCCTTATAGGTACAAAAGACTTTATAGTTAACACTTCTAAATTAGCCACTCTCCATAATCCTTTTATCATAAATCCTCAAACCACTCCAACTATCATAGAAAACTACATAAAAAAGCAAAAAATATTACCCATCATTACTTTAAAAAAAGAATGGATAAAAGAAAACCCCATTAAAATTGTCGAAGCCATATTTTCCTTCAGAATTTCATTATCCACCCATAGACACTACCAAAACTCATACCTTCTATAAGTTCATATTAGTTGATATAAATTCTGCTGAAATATCACATACCCCAAATTCTAATGGTCACATAATGTATTAAAAAATAAAAATATTACAGGTTATAACTGCACAGGAATGGAATAAACCATTACATGGAAAAAGATCATTTTCCAAAAGCTTCAATCCTCAGCATTATTCATATTATGATTATATAGATGCTTGGAGTCACATGTTATATTTTATCCCAGAGAAACATTCATGGTTTATATGGTTCAGAAAGGGAATCCTATTAAAATTTCCAAAATGGTTCGTGGATTTCGGACCATTGCCCTCAATATTTCCCAAAGAAATTAATGAAGTATATACATATTTTCGGGAACATTCAACATTTGTACTATGATATAGGCTCATATCATTCGTAGTTCCTCAATGCATTACTTGGATTATGGCATGGGATTATGCAATAACCCAGCCATATGAAGGAGTCGAGATAAAATCATTATAAAGAATAATCAAAATTAAATGGTGGAAAAAATTCAATACCAAATTAGTACAAAAAGATAAAATAAGAGAATGATTAAGCATCAGTCAAGCACAAATTGAAGAAAATCAACAAAAGATGAATGAAGAATCATTATTTCTATCAGAGAAATAGAGAGTGATGGCAACCCTTGAATCTGCCAGCTCAAAAGAGGAATTTAAAAGAACATTACAGATAACAACCTCCATACACATATCTAATGAAGATAGTTCAGAAACATAATCATCACCATCTAGTTCATACCCTCATTTGGACGATTTGTAAGCAAAGAATCTCATAAAGCATGAAGAGACATAAAGCATAAAGCATGGAGAGACATAAAGTATGACGAAACATAAAGGCTATTTGTCATTATATGTATTATTGTAAGAAAAGGTCAAAAATGTAATTATTAAGCTAGATATTTCTATATGTAATTATTAAGATGTAAATAATGTGTGTTGTCCTCTAGTCAAGTGGTTTTCTATATAAGGAAGCCTTCCATAGTGTTGCAGGCAGAGTTTGAGTAAAGAGTCTAAGAGAGTATACTAGAGTGTGCTTTGTAATGTGTTTTCTTCAATAAAAGCTTTTGAATGATGTTTTCCAAGACTTGTATCTTCTTTGTAAGTTCTCATTACTTATCTTTTCATTATTATTCATATACTTTTATCATCGATCCTACATTATTGGTATCCGAGCCATAATGTTATGATATTCATGTTTTCATGATAACTATTTTTTATATTTTGTTTTTTTTTCTAGGGGGAAGTAGAGCTATAAACCTAGAACATTTAGATGATTTTATAAAAATAATAAAAGAAAATGGATTAGTTGTATCAGTAAAAAAAGATAAAAATATTTCAAACAAAAATAAGATTTTTAGGATATGACATATATCAGGGAACTATTACACCAATACGAAGATCATTAGAATTTGCAGATAAATTTTCAGATGAAATTAAAGAAAAACAACACACATTTTTAGGATGTGTAAATTACATAGCAAACTTTATTCTAAATATTAGAATTATTTGTGCACCGTTATATTCAAGACTAAGAAAGAATCCACCACCATGGAATGAAAATATGACCCAGCCATAAAACAAATTAAAACCTTAGAAAAGAAATTGCCATACTTAGGTATTCCAGATCCTTCAGCCTTCCTAATAGTTGAAACTGATGCTTTGGACTTAGGATATGGGGGGATTTTAAAACAAAAAAATTTCTCATTATTCAAAAGAACAAATTGTCAGATATCATTTTGGAATCTGGCTTACATCATAACAAAAGTATTCTACCATTAGAAAAGAAATTATTCCAATAGTTTTATGTTTACAAAAATTTCAAGATGATTTATTTAACAAAAAGTTTTTAATAAGAACTTATTGTAATGTTGCACCAAGTGTTTTGACAAAAGATGTTCAAAACTTGGTTTCAAAGCATAATTTTGTCAGATGGCAAGCATTACTACCATGTTTTGATTTTGATATAGAACATATAAAAGGTGAAAAAAATTGCCTTCCAGATTTCTTAACGAGAGAATTTTTAGAGGCATCATCATGAGTGGTAAAACAGTATCAAAAGATAGGATGTCACTTTCTGAGTCTTAAGGTACCAATGTTTCATGTGATTGGGTTATGGAAATACAAGACAAACTTACTAGTTAGTCCTAAAGTACGTTACGTGGTGACTGTCTGGGATCATGATATATCAAGAGGCGATTCTCTGGTTCTAGTTTTAGGTTCATAGCTCTACTTCCACCCCAGAAAAAAAAATATAAAAAACAATTATCTTGAAAACAAAATATCAGAATACTATAGCTTGATACTAGTAATGCAGGATCGATAAAAGTATATGAAAAATAATGAAAAGATTAGTAATGAGAACTTACAAAGAGGATGCAAGTCTTGGAAAACATTATTCAAAAGCTTTTATTGAAGAAAACATATTACAAAACAGACTTACAAGAACACTCTGGTAGACTTTTTACTCCAACTCTGCCTGCAACACTATGGAAGGCTTCCTTATATAGAAAGCCACTTGACTAGAAGACAACACACATTATTTACATCTTAATAATTAAATATAAAAATATATAGCTTAATAATTACATTTTTGACTTTTTCTTATAATAATACATGTAATGACAGATAACTTTTATGTCTCTTCATGCTTTATGTCTCTTCATGCTTTATATCATTTTAAAATTATTTATAATTTTTAAAAAAATATACATTAGAAAAATTTAACATTAATAAATATAAATAAATTTATTGAAATGTCAGTATTTATATCTTTTAACCAAAAACCTTAACAAAATTAATTTTTTTACTTATTTTATTTTGAAAGACTTATTAGTCACCTTGAATTTCTATTAATAAGCAAATATTGATAGTTTGTATTCCCATTTCATGGTACAAATATAACGAATAATCATATCTCACCCAAAGTACCATTGGACCTCAGTGAGACATCTAACAGTTGGATTAATTTGAGAAAGAAGCACAGTTTATTGTTGTTTTCTTCCAGCATTCTGCTTTTCTTGACGTGTCGCTATACTCATCGACTACTTATATCATTTCAGCCATAATGTCAACACCGGTGAGATGATTAGATCCCACTCTGGCTATGGGGATGAGATGTGATTTGTCACAATTTTCTTCGAAAGTTGTAGGAGTTGGCCAGATCATTGCAGCCCCTATGCAAAGTTGCAGCTTTAGCACCATCCTATTTTGGGCTTGCATGGAGTACCTTTATGCATTGAAGAATCATTTTGATATATGTAGGATCATGCACCTACTATTATGTCTAGTGCCTTTTTATTTTTTCAAAAAATATGTATGTATATTAAAATTTAATATAAATAACAATAAGTCTCTTTTAATATTCTTTTACATTAATCATAATATACTTCAATAATTTCTTAAATATATACCTGACCACACACAATCTTATATTTAGTATTTTAAAAATCGTTTAAATATAATAAATTTAAAAAAGTCTAAATAAATATATGATCATACACTTCATCTTATGTTAAATATTTTATTAGTTAAAAATTACTTTGATATAATAAAATTCATTTTAATTAAATATATTCTTCTAAATATAATTCACATAACAATTTATAATACACATACTTTTCTAGTTATAAAGTATGGTCTTTCACTCTATCTTATGTTCTAAATAATGTGAATTATAAAAAATATAAACATTATTAAAACACAAAAAGAACATTAAAAAATTAAAACCAAACATAATTTCATTATAATCAGTGTCTATTATTTACAAATATAATTTCATCTTAAAACTTAAATATATGTTTGTTTTTTTTATTAATATACTACCTTTTAATATATTTTATTTGTACTTTCAGTTTTTATTTGTATTTCTTATCTTATTAAAAAACTAAAAGCTTTAAATATTTTATCACAAATCAATTACCTATTAATAGGTTACACTGAACTAAAAATTCATTCAATATAAGTATATAAAGTAACTCATTCATAAAGACTATCAACTTACCCAGTAATATTTTTTAACAACATATAATATTTTATTTTAAAAAGGAATAATAAATAAACAATAATTTTAATTTATTCATAAACTAACATGTAAATGTATAAAAAAATATAATCACATAATTTCTTAAAAAAATTGGACCCCTTTTACTGATGGGCCTAGACCATCACAGTTCGGAGTGATTCTTCCTGCACCTCCATGGTGACTTCCTGCACCTCCATAATTTAAAAATATTTCCATTTTAGCTTGAAGAAAAGATGAAAATAACCTTCATTCATAGTAACTGTCATTCATTTTTTTTCCACTTTGCAGGTTGCACAAACCGCAATACAATTAAAAAATAAACACATTGCGGGTTGTACAGCCCGCAATTATACTTTCTGTACCTTTTACATTGCGGGTTGTACAACCCGCAATATAAAACTTTTTTTAAATACATTGCAGGTTCTACAACCCGGAATACAAAATTTTTTTGAAAAAAATTTGCATTGCTGGTTGTAGAACCCGCAATGTATTTAAAAAAAAAAAAATTATGTTGCGGGTTGTAGAACCCGCAATGTATTTAAAAGAAATTTTGTGTTGTGGGTGGTACAACCCGCTGCTGTGGTGTAGTGGTGGTTATTACCTTAGTTTTACACTTAAGGGTCTCCAAAAACTAAGGTAATAACCACCACTACACCACAGCAGCAGGTTGTACCACCCACAACACAAAATTTCTTTTAAATACATTGCGGGTTCTACAACCCGCAATACAACCCACAATGCAAAAAAAAAAATTTGCATTAAGCGTTGTAAAACCCGCAATGTATATAAAAAAAATTTTATGTTGCGGGTTGTATAACTCGCAATGTAAAAGGTGCAGAAAATATAATTGCCGGTTGTACAACCCGCAATGTGTTTATTTTTTAATTGTATTGCGGTTTGTGCAACCTGCAAAGTAGAAAAAAAAATGAATGACAATTACCAAGTTACCATGAATGAAGGCTATTTTTGTCTTTTCGTCAAGGCTAAAATGAGAATATTTTTAAATTATGGAGGTGCAGGAGGTGCAGGAAGAATCACTCCACAGTTCGAACAAGACCCAATTTCGGCCTTGCTTAAGTCATGTACCAAAACCAAATTTTGTCAGTTATATGATGATTCACGTTATTTTTTCTTCAATTTTATTTTGCGACGGCATGTTAAGATTCATACACTTGAGCTTGTAAACACCTTCCAAAACTCTTGTAACAAAAAACCAATCTACTTTAAGGGTGTCAATCCAACTCACGTGGTTGACTTTTATGCTATGTGTGAGGTGAATTTATTTACTAAATTTTAAAAAATATTTGTTCATTTTAAACCATTTTAAATTGGAGATAATAGTTTTAATATTTAGTAACTAATAAAAATTCAATATATAGTAAATAAAAGTATTTAAAAAATTAGACATTTAAGAGGAGAATATTGTATGATTTATTTATTTTTAAATATAAAATGCTAATAATTCAACTCAAATTCATTTAATTTGTAAATTAGGTGAGTTGGGATTGTTTTGTTCTATAATTAGCAAAACCTTTTTTTTTTCAATATACTCCGGCTTAAATATGTGGTGAATCGAATTCACTCAAGATTCCAGTTTATTTTGACATCCATAAGCAAAAGTACAAAAAATATATAAAAGAATGATAGGAAAGAGATAATAGAAAAGTAAAGAAGTCTTGTAAATGCAATTTTTTATAGCTCTTAAATTAACTAAAAAAATTAAATAATCTTAAAATATTATCTTTTAGAAGAGAAATAAATACAATTAATTTTATGAAAAAAACTAGAAAAAATAAATAAGTGGAAAAATGTAATATTTTATAAAAATGAATAAACTGTTAATATTGATATTTAATTTAAAAGTAAAAATATTTTTTAATATTAATATAGTATATAATTTGAAATTATAGAAAAAAAAATTAGGGAGTGAACCATACCCTGAAATAATCTAGATTTATATTGTATAAAATTCTTGGTTCACTCAGTTTTATTCGGAAAACTCCAAGTGTAACAAATATATTTCAAAATATCAATTTTTAGATGAAAAGGAACAAGCAAAAAATTTATAGATTGCACAATAAAACTGTCTTAATCCAGCAACAACCCATTTTGGGGTTAGTTTGTTTCAATTGTTTTGTTACATTAAACATTCTTTATAACATCAAGTGGCCCAACAACTTCACCTGCTTGATTCAATTCATTTCAGGTTGTAATTTGGAAAGGACGCAAGTATCACATTAATGTGAGAACATTTTTGGTTTGGTTTCTGCATCTCTTCACCCTCTCCTCAACTACCCTCTCTACCACTCAGTTTAGAACATTTTTGTTTAGGGTTGCCACTAAGTAATGGTATTGGTAGCTCTAACTAATAACTAATGTGTGACGGTTATTTTTATGTACGTCATATTATAGTTGTTCGGTTTGGTTGTCACCAACTCCTCAAGAGAAAGCCTCTTTTTTATGGATTTTATTTCTTTGACTCAGTTTTGTTCATAGGATTATTCTATTCTTGGTGAGTCACTGGACAGACAGAAGTTCATGTATTTTTTACATGCCAAGAATTTATCTAACTCCAATGGAATCGAATTGCTTTTAATAGCTAAAAGGGATAACACACTATATCTGCTTAAAAAGACATTAAAGTTAAGGAGATTATATTCTGATTTACTTTCTTTTCGAATCCTTAGCTAAGTTCTCTTTTCCTTGACCACTTTTTTTTTTCTTCTAACCATTATAATACATGTATCCTACAATGGAGTGTGGTTCAACAAATGTTTTGTTCTTCTTTAACTTGAGTTTTAGGTATATGTTGAGAACAGCTTGCGCAATGATTGTGGATAGGATTTTAGGAAACATGAAGCATCATGTCACTTTCTTTGTTTTAGTCAACAGTTCTACTTCATTGCTCATAATTTTGATGCCAAAGTCAAGAAGTGTCAAAAGTAGTAAAACTTTTAGTGCACCGATTATTATTCATTTATATACATCATCATACATGCTGTAAATGTAAGAACTAGTTTTCTAAATTAAAAGAAAAAAATTGGAGATAGTTTATGGGTAACCAAGCAGAGGATTTGGAGAAAGGAGGTGTCATAAACAGAGAAGCATAAAAAGGGGGAAAAAAGGAACATAAAAAGCATTAGGATCCAACGAAGATGTTCCGCGCAAGCATCTCTTCACTAGGCTGTGACTGACGTTAAAGCCTGCGGAAATTCCCTTTCGGTACAAATCTTCATACATTTGCAAAAGGACCTACTTTTTTTCATGTGATTTAAATCACTCCAAACTCATTTAAATGTGACCTTAATATAATGTATAGAATAAAGTTTACGAACTTACATTTGCTAAACTTAAGTCGACAAAAATAATAACTTCACATTTTGGTTTTGTAAAATTGATCTCTACACAAAATTTCAATAAACAAAGTTATTACATCGAGTATTTATTATTGGTTGTGATTTGTTTTATCTTTATTTTTTTGTCACGAGACAAGTTTTTTTTTATTTTTTATAAATGTGCATTCAAAATGTTCCAAAAGAAAAAATCTAATTTTAGAAATAAGGTGGAGTAGTGTAGTTATAGGAGTGTATTTACAATATATAGACTTCCACACCCTCCTTTGTTGGTATATTTGTTTTTGATTCGTAATTATTTAGCACAACACATGATAAGACAAACAAAATGTTGGTAGCTAAAGAGATTAATACTAGAATTGCTGTAATATGGGAATTGATGAAATGAATATTAGGGCAGAATATTAAATTTTGTAGGTTTGGAGCTTCAACCACTAGTTTATGACCCTTGGAGGAGGGTATATGCAGGCGTTAAGATAATGGAGTTTGGACCATCTTTGGAGGGAGAGAAGTGGGGACAGTAGGAGTAGGAAAAGAGAGACTGAGAGAGATGCCTTTTGCTTGTAATATACGATTGTCATTCACTGCGTTGTCTAAACGTCTTTGGAAACTTCGCCTTTTATGTCACGCAATTGGGATTCCAATACAATTTCTCAAAACCAAACATTTTTTCTTAAACCATTAAAAGAATCAAAAGATAAACATTTTGATAATTCATTCAGATTTCTTTTCACTACATACTTGTTATGATACGATGTTAATTCATTAAATGTAACTGAGAAAAATTAGCTTATGATATCGAGTAAGATAGCCTTCAAAAAATTATAGTGAATAAAAAATGGGGTAAGATATTATAGGAGTCCATAATAAACTGACAATGAACAGTGAGTTACAGTGTCCCTCTCTTCTTTCCCTCCACGTTTAGCTATTGGACATAATTTGTGGATTTAGGTGTTGCCATTACGAGGCAGTGAGAGACACTATTCATCAGATTCCATACTCAGTAGAGTAGCAGATATACGTATGATCCTGCACCAGCCAGTTTTTTATCCACAGTTTGGAAACAACTTTGATTTTGGCCCTTCATCATGCCCTTATGATTTGAGCAACATTTGTACTCTTTGGTATGAAAAGTCACTTTTAATTTGTTGTACTCATAAAGTGCATTGAAGTAGATGGATTTGCCCAGTGAGAATTTTACCAAGGCAACAACAAAACCCTGAAAAGACACTGAATTTTCAATTTTTGATTCTTTTACAGGAAAAATAAAATCTGCAAATGTACAAATAATAACAGCACTAAATGCATCTTTTATGTTTTTTTTTTTCAATACTTTTCATCGTATTTCACATTTTTCTCTTTGCTGTTTACAATTATTTTACATATTTATTGTACAGATGCAATTTTCTATACTTTTTTTATTCTACAAATACGAGGTGGTCTCGTATCTAATTGATGCAAAAACCAATCTTGATTTGTTTTACTGCTATTCAAAATTATGTTTGTTTTCCATGGAAAACAAACAAATGCTAGCTAATATAATATGACTAGGAACAAAGACAAGAAATCACGTATTACAAGTACCATTCTTCAGACAAGTGTGGAAGCCCTCCATCTGCATTTGAATTTAGATTCAAATCAAATACTTCTAATTTGTCTTTTTACCAATTCATTCAAAATTGTTCCTAGTTTGTATATTTAACCAAATCTGCAAATGAAACAGACAAATCATTTTACCCTTTCAAATCCTATCTTGGTAGCTAGTGTTTGCACTCTAGTTATGCAAAACAACTATTTTACCATTTAAGCAAGTTCACTCAACTTAATATTGTGTTTATAAAACTGATTTTATCAAATTTCTAAGGAGAATCTCTGCTATGTATACAGAAACTATGAACTTAGATTCTTATGGTACTAGGCTTTGCAATACACAATTAGAGAATCTAATAAGACAATTTCAACTGTTACATGGATCTAGGAAGCATGTCTGTCAGATTAATTTGAAAACGGATCCTCTCATTTGGTCTGAAACCATATATTACACATTATTTTTTCTTGTTATCTTGGTGTTTTGTGGCATAGAAATTCGTCCATCTGACTTATATGAAATTTCCACGATAAGATAAAATAGAAGTTTCATTTGTTTATTTATTGGGACCAGAATTTTCGACTCTGTAATGAAGTTTAAGATATCATATATGTCCAAAGAAGAACCCCTGCATGTTTGTTTTGTTTTTACTCAGTCCACTGAGAAAATAACCCATCGAAGCTCTTAAAAAATTTGTCACTTTGTCAAGTTTAAAGAAAAACAATGTTTGAATATGATAAAATACTTTGTCATTTTCCCAACAGCACAACTAATTAATTCTATATATCACACACAACCAATCTCCTTGATCAAGATAATGTTGTTTGAGCAAATAACTATTGTCTTTAGCCTGTCTTGGCTTTGTTATCTATTAAGCCCTTTATTTTATGCTTTAAATGAATTAACTACTCTTAATTTCAACAGAGAAATAGAAATTTAGACTATTATTATGAACAAGGTGCATGCATTTCTTATCTGTCACTTTTTTTTTCCTTTTATCTCCAATCTTGAATAAGTTGTACAGATATAAAATGTGCATTAATAACCTTGCATGTGATAAGGTTTTACAAACAAATTCCTTCCGCAGAAATTTTCTCTCAACCAATTAGGCTTTTCCTGTGCCTGTTCCCTCCTTTTTCATTTCTTTTTCTCTGTCTAAGCAATGTGTGCAGCAAAAAAGAAACTTTATCTGAGTAAGTTAATATGACGACAAAAAGGGAGAACTGGCCACCTTACCGCACTCCCATCCTTTTCTTTTGTATTGGTTTTGGAAAAGGTCAAGTTCCCATTAATCAACATATTGTATTATATTTGTGGATTCTGTGACAAACGTTAGTCTCTTTGATGCTGAAGGACAAAATGGGGCATCTCCTAATTCCCCCAAAAGACAATTAGACAAAGAGAAACCCCACAAAACCTCTTCTCCTTTCTAGCATACATGCTCTATTAACATTCACCTTTCATCACTTTTGAGATAAACCCTTTCTTTTCCTTCTTGCAATTAAGCCAGTTTTTTGTTACGTAGTCACTTGTTTCCCATTATTGGTTACAATATGTTAAAACATAATTGGTCAGGTAGGAGTGCAAACAAAATGCCTTTTTCGTGAATGGACGTGACAAGAACCATACCCAAATGATGGAATTCAAATCAATTTGCGAGTTTTCTAACACTAACAGATTAATCCAATGCACCTAAACCAAGAAGTGGTTCTACCACTATAGTCAAAACCAAAAATAAACATCTCATCTTTATCTCTATTACCATTTTGATGGCTCTTGTTTTTGGTGCATCAAATCAAATGGCTTAATAATTAAAGATGTGATGGAAAATGAGACAAAGGTAGACGGACCATCACCAACTCTCACCAACGAGAGCAGAAAATGTTGAAATGTATAGGGTCGTATGAACAGTCAATGAAAGAGAATGGCTCTATCTCAATCCATTCATCAATGTGTTCCACAAATTATGTTTTGATTGTTAGAAGGAGAATTTTGGTAACTCATCAAATATTATTGGCAACGGGATAAAGCTTCTCATCTACAGAGGAGTCATGCTACAATATTTTTTTTTATTCAAATCAAAATGACCCTCTCTAAATCTAAAAGGAAATAAGTACTAAAAGTTTGATATAGGCATATAAATTGCACATTGAAAGGACGAAATTGCAATATTTTTTTTTTCTCTAAAACTTGACATTTGGACTTGTGCTAATTCACTTAGAATTACGGTCAGTGAGCTTTTGATTTATAATAAGTGTGTACTTTAGTTAGTTGTGAATTGATTATTAAATAATTAATGTTTTTTTTTTAAAAAAATTGATTATGAGAGAACCTATGTAATGTTTAGTAATGATTCTCAAAATGACTTTAATGTGATTAATTTGATTGTATGAAATTATTACAAGTATTGTTGTCTTTTTTTCTTTCTTTTTTGTAAATAATAATTAGGGTGGGTATTAAGGAAAAAAATAAATATTTTCAGAATAAGACAAAAAAAAATAGTATATAATTGATTAGGCTGAAGTCTGTTCCTCCCCCCTCCCCCCACCCCCCACCCCCCACCCCCCACACATACCAACTTTTGCTCTTTTTTCTTTTGAGAAAATGTCAAATAATATAAAAATGATTTTTACATATCCTATGTTTGCATCACACCCTTTTAGAAAATAAAAAGAGAAGAAAGTGACTGTATTGAAAATAATGATATAACATTGTCTTAAGATATTATGATAATCTTGTCATTCTCACTTTTGAAGATAATTGCATGCTATTCTTTGCACTATAAGTGAAACTTATACAGTCCATTTATTTTATCCTAGAGTAAATAATTAAAACAATCTTTGTACTTCTATAGTGAAATTATTACCGACAATTTGCTATTACTCTTTTATTATTTTATTCTATTATTTGTGTGAAATATTCATAAAATTTATGAATAATTAACTTGTATCAGAGATGGTGTTTAAAGGTTTGGTAGAAACTACATAAGGCCAAGAGTTGATGGAAGAATAGGACGTGGGCAACTTTATGTCATTCACAACGAATACGTAATGTGTATTGAGGCACTATTTTATTTTCTTCTTCTCTAACGGGACCTTGGATCTGTAGAGCCTTTTTACAGGGAGATTTTGTTAACTTTTGGTAAACGTTTTGACATTTCACACCGGTCTACCACTGCAAAAGGCCACCCTTTGCATAAAGGCTATGAGCATAGCACAAAACACTTTGGGTTGTCAAAAGTGAAGGCTCATTGGTCAAAAGCCTAATTAATCTATTCTATGCATTTCTGAGTTGGATTTGGTTTGGTTTGTTCTATGCATTACCCATTATAGTTATGTTTATGTCTATCCAAGATGTGTTGGCACCAGGCACTGCAAATGATCCCTTTTGTGTGTACTAAGGAAGCTTTTCACTCCTCAAATGCAAGTACTTTAGTCAAATCAACTCAAGTCTTGGAATCTAGTTTGTAGACTCTCTTGGCCAATTTGGTATCTGGGCTATATAGTGTTTCAGCTTTTTGGCTCATTGCATTGCTCAAGTTTTCTCTTCCTGATTTCTTGGTTGTAATGTTTCAGGGTAGGATGCTGACCCTGTGCTGCTTTGTTTTTACACTTTTTTTTTGTTTTGGTGGTTTTGTATACTTTGTTCACTGGAAATGACTTTGCTTTTGGATGCTTTTAGGCATGGGGTATGAAGGGTTGATTCCAAGCCACAAGCGTTCAAAGAGGTGAACGCTCTTCACTTCACTTGTACTCTCTTAATTGTGGACTTTAGGCATTAGGGGTTTCTTTCTTTTCAGGGAAAACGGACAACAATGCTTTTGCATTTATGTTAAAGTTTTATCCAATTATTCATTTTTTCTTTTTGGGTCTAGTTTTATGTATTCCTTATCTCATCCATTTGAGCACATCCTTTTGAGAGAAGGGGATTTCTGGTTGAAAGTGAAACTTAAGGCTCATAATACCTCTCAGAATCGATGAGAATTGGGGGTTTCATGAATGTAGCTTGGGGACCTTACAGGGCACCACAAAGTAAAATACAGAACCAGATATCGATTTATATATTAATTGTGTTTTACTGTTTTGGTATGACAGCTTTCCTGATAAGAAAAGAATGGAGGATGATAATGCAGATAACCACCTTGAGAACTCAGATCGAACAAAGCTGGTATATCAATCACTACGTTATTTTATCAATATATTTTCTTTTCTTTTTTTCTTAACCAGGGATTTGGAGGTAGAATTGTTTGGTATTTATGATGCTGAAAAAATGTTAGTTGTTTTCAGGGGTGATGATGTGAGGGGATATTTTGTTGGTATAAATGGTACTGCAAAAGCCAAGGGAGCCAGAAATTTTAATAAAAGAAATAATTGTCAAATTTATGTATGGGAAAGGGATGGATGAACATAGATTTTTTTTTATTTTTTTTATTTTTTTTTTATTTTTTTATGGAAAGCATATATGTTTGACAAAATTAATTCCATCTCATACACCTATGCTAATGGTGGTCTAGTTTAATATAATGGTATCGTTCTGTGTTGTCCACAGTCTCAACAAGTCACTTCTAGACAATTATTTAGAAGAAAGATTTTCACACCTATGTATGCCTTTGATATGGTTTCAGGATACTGGGTACCTAACGGAATGCGGTGAGCCTAGGAAAAAACAAACCCCTAGAAATGACGTTCATATTACACTGAAGCAAGAGGTACAACACCAGAACTATTCATCACAATTCTATTGTTGCATATTCTACTCAAGCAGTCATTTTCTTTTAGTCTTTCTTCACATTTTTGTTGTGATTCATGATACTTCTACCTAACAGCCATGTCTATTTTTTGTGTTTAAATTATCTTGTGGCAGATTTTACAATTAGAGAAAAGACTACAAGATCAATTTGAGGTCAGATGCACGTTAGAGAAGGCTCTTGGATACAGACCTACATCTCTTGTTACACCAAATGACATGATACTTCCCAAGGTTGGAACTTCTTCCACAAATTTTGAGCCAATAAATATGCATTTTCTTCCGATGTCATAATTTTTATATGATTACCAACAGGTCTATCACGCTGAGAATTGATGGATTCATTTTATATGTGCTTTCTTAACCATTTATAGAAAATTGATGTTGCAAACATAAATAGAGTTTTGCTTTATGTATGCTAGGTTGATGGTGGATATGTTTGTAGCTCAATTCTTCCTTGTGTGAAATCATAAGATTATTTTGCAGCCATAAATGATTATACATTGTTTAGGATTATAGGTCTGCTACGATTTTCTTGTCATGTATGTCTTTCTGTTTGTCTTTACTTATTTTTATTTTTACTTTTTTTTTTCTCCAGCCAACATCGAAATTAATTAAAGAGATTGCGGTGTTAGAGTTAGAAGTTGTGTATTTGGAACAATATCTTCTCTCCTTGTATCGTAAAGCATTTGATGAACAATTACCCACTGTAGCTCCATTCACCAAAGGGGAAAAAGTAAAGTCTCCTCCAACAACACCTACAACAATATTCGATGAAGTATCTAAGCCTGAGCTCTTAACCAAAAGAGGAAGCTCTGCAGTGCAATCAATTGATCATGAACTTGATGCTACGCAAAAGGAATATAGTGTAAATGAACCTCAGACTTTAGGGAAAGAATACAATGCACATCAACCAGAAGGAAAACACTTAGACTCAGGTGTATATCGTTGTCACTCCTCATTATCCCAGTGTACAGCATTTACAACAAGAGTATCGCCTCCTGCAGCAGATGATTTAACTGAACCTCTCCGTCCTTGTCATTCCCAACCACTGTCCATGATGGAGGTAAATCATGTTTGATGGAAATTATTTTTATCTGTTTTTTGTATTCAGTATGGTTCCTAGCTAGCACATTAAGTTGCTGCAATCATACCATTATAGATAACAGTTGTCTTGGTTACTCAGACATACTTTTATCCTTATGGAAGAATACATGACAGTATTCATTTTATTGTGAAGTTCTGTTATGTACACATCTCTTTGTAGAACCTGCTAATTAAGAGAATCATCTTTTTGGACACCTTCGATGGATTTTGACTCAGTTTAATCTGTGTAGTATGCCCAAAATGTTGATGCTTCATCAAGAATAATCAGTTTGGCAGAACATCTTGGCACTCGAATATCTGATCATATTCCAAGTACACCTAATAGGCTTTCTGAGGATATGGTCAAATGCATATCAGCTATATATTGCAAACTCGCAGATCCATCTACGACAAATCCTGGTCTTTCATCTCCCAGTTCATCATTGTCTTCAACCAGTGGCTTTTCTATTGGAGATCAAGGAGACATGTGGAGTCCAGGGTTTAGGAATAATTCCTCTTTTGATGTGCGGTTAGACAATCCTTTCCATGTAGAAGGACTCAAGGAGTTTAGTGGGCCATACAGCACCATGGTTGAGATATCATGGATTTACCGAGAGAATCAGAAATTGGGTGATACTGAGCAGTTGCTCAAGAATTTCAGGTGAGTTTATTAATATCTGATAGAGTTTGTGAAGCTTTAATGTCAAAGGTACTTAGTTAAGCAGGACTCTGCAGTCTTGGAGTTATAATGGCCATCCACTTATATGTTATTCCAGATCACTTATTTGTCAATTAGAAGATGTAGATCCTGGGAGGTTAAAACATGAGGAGAAATTAGCTTTCTGGATCAACATACACAATGCTTTGGTGATGCATGTAATTACTATTATTCTCAAAACAATGTCTCACACTAATAGTTTGGCATTTGTCTCTTATTGAGGTTGTAATATGTTCTTTGGTATCTAATAGGCATTTTTGGTTTATGGAATTCCACAAAACAACGTGAAAAGAGTCCTCCTTCTGTTGAAGGTAAAAACTAATTGTGTTGTGGTAGCTCAATGGTCCATTAAAGTATGAACCCCTTTAGCCAATTTGCTTTTGCTGACTTGCTCAATGTTTTGGATGCCATTTGCAGGCTGCATATAACGTTGGTGGTCATACAGTCAGTGCAGACACAATACAGAACGCTATACTCGGATGCCAGATGCCTCGCCCCGGACAGGTAGTGTGGTTCGTCCGCTCATGCATTTCCAACCTTTCCCTTACAGAAAATTTAAAACAAAAAAAAGAAATAGGCATGCTTTTAGGATATCTTTGAAATGTGTCTCAATATGCAACGTATTTACAAGGAGCTTCTTCTTACTTGCATCCTCTTGTAGTGGCTACGCTTGTTCTTTTCTCTAAGGACAAAATTCAAAGCTGGAGATGGACGACAAGCATATGGAATTGAGCATCCTGAGCCTCTTCTACACTTTGCACTCTGTTCAGGAAACCATTCTGATCCAGCGGTACTTATTCCGATTCTTGTGTTTTGATTAGACTAGTAACATTCTATTTTTCAACAGAGAACAAATTAAATTGAGGAAACATAGCACAGATAATTTCATTTAGACTTGTCTAATTATATAGTAAACATGGTTTTGGCTGCAAGAATTAAATCCCTTATAGTAGTGGTTCTAGTGCCTTAATAGTTAATGTTGATTTTACTGTACAGGAGTTTACTACATTACAAAAAGGTCTGATATGTGTTAAAAACAAACAAGTTCAGGAGACAAACATATTAACGAATATGGATAAACAGATAAACATCAGATAACCATTTGACATGATTTACTTCAACGAGTTGCTTATCTGTTTAAAACTATTGGCAGGTACGTGTGTATACACCCAAGAGAGTGCTTCAAGAACTAGAAGCTGCAAAGGAAGAATACATTCGAGCCACCTTTGGGGTACGGAAGAAGGACCAGAAAATACTCTTACCTAAGCTCGTGGATTCATTTTGTAAAGACTCGGCTTTATGTTCTGCTGGTACCTTGGAGATGATCCAAAAGTCTCTACCCGAATCTCTAAGAAAGAGTGTTAAAAAGTATAACCTTGCAAAATCTAAGAAGTGCATAGAATGGATTCCACACAACTTCACTTTTCGATATCTCATACCCAAGGAGCTGGTAAAATAATTGCTTGGTAGTCTTACTTCTTATTATGGGAGACAATCTACATCAAGCTTTAAAAAACAGTCCAAAACTGCAATTGTAGTCGCATTTCTCAGCAATTTTTCAAAATATCGAGGATGACAATGGAACTGCAACTACGACTGCCACTGCAATTTTAAACCTTGATCTACATTGTTCGCTCTATTATGCATTCTTTTGTACAAAGTTGACAGGGTAGCAGCAACAGCAAAATCTAATACTCCAATGTGTTGCATTTTGTGTATGTATTGTTTTACGTTTTCACTGTATGATCTGTAATTGATGTACCTTGTTCATAGAGTTTAGATTATGATATTAGCAGTAAATGATGTGTGGCTGTAATCAATTTTATTTGGTTTATATATATATTTTCTGTGTTTCGCAACTATCCTGTGTTGCATTGCTGTAATACCTTTAAATTGCGTACATAAAAGTATAAAACTAGAGGTGCATTGAGATTGCTACATACAATATTATAATTTTCACGTGACGCTACTGGTGTGTGCAGTCATTAATGGACAATGGTTGCTTGTTGACATGTGACGAGTTCTTCACCTAACTTTCAATGTCAACTCAATTTCCTTCGCCAGATGGTTCAGTTTATGGAAAAATACTAGTTTAACTCAACATTAATCACACTAGTCATGATTTCTGTTTGTCAAATCTTTAAAAAATGTTATATAATTTCTTTGAAATTAAACATTATACATCTGCGGGTCAACTTGAAAGAATGGAGAGAGCCTGAGAAAACTTACGGACCGAATCACAAGTGAACAATGAAGAATTTGTGAGAAGCAAACGGACAAAGAAAGATCACGTACATACATATAATGGCGATTAGATATTTTGGATTGAGTTGAACTTGAAACAAAAAGTGCCTTGTTGAAGGGGATGATCCACAGAGCATTTGCACGTGAACCCCCACATAATTAATCCATGCCATAAATTACTGACATGCATGTAGTTGCGAAAACCCCACAAAACATCACGTCAATGCCCTAATGACCTTCCACAAACATCATCGATCCCTAGATTTCACTCACTCTGGCCCACCTTATCATTACTAAAATTTTTCAAGATCAAGATACGACGATTGTTAATACGTGCAAAATATTATTATATAATTTTCCATGGAAACAAGATCTGCTAACCAAAAATAAAATAACTTTAGCAAATGGGAAGGTTGCATGGAAGATCCAAATCAAGAACCACACCCATGTTAAGCATCAAAATCCATGCAATAACTCATTACATTACTCATAGATATATCATATATGAGTTTCCTGGATTAATTAGCAGAACTTCACAACATAAACATGCACCATTAACATAGATAGGAACTAAACCGAAAAGAGGAAGAATCAGTAAGGGCTTTCGCCAACGTAGTTCCCTGGGGGATTGTAGAAGCAAATGGTCAAGCTAGCCTCCTCTTTCACGCACGACGCTTGAGCGCACCCGAGCTCCACCGACTTCCTCCACACCACCTGCGTGTACACGC